>Ga0302268_1000041_pt1 | contig 72535 bp, 63 predicted proteins | sample III_Bog_E2_1_FD_194554 | JGI IMG/M metagenome (GOLD analysis project Ga0302268, IMG submission 194554) | Peat permafrost microbial communities from Stordalen Mire near Abisko, Sweden - III_Bog_E2_1 | ecosystem: Environmental > Terrestrial > Soil > Wetlands > Peat | place: Sweden: Abisko... | reverse complement strand
AAATTTTTGCACATTCTAATAATTTGTGTTTTTGCATAATATGATAAAAATAATTAAAAATTTAATGAAAATATATAGCGTTTTTTATAAGATATATTGAATCTTTATTAATATTAATGTTTCCGCCCTCTACCAGCGTTAGCTGGAGAGGGCTGTGGTAAGCGTTACTTATAGTTGAGAGTGTTTGGGTGAGGCCTAAATTAGCAAATTAATTGTTTGCTGGACAGCCCTGAATTATGGTCTTAATTTCTTGCCAATTACCTTAAGCTGCTGTTCTGCAACATTATACATTTCTTGTGCTAGAGCAAGTTGCTTTTCTGCCATCTGATATTTTATTGTTACACTTTTATATTGTTTAAATAATTCTCTAGAACAACCACCTCTATATAAACTTTGTATTTTAACAGCAGCTTTTTGTGATTTTTCTAATATAATCTGTAAGCCAACCACTACGGCTTGCTCTAAATTAGCCTTAATAATCTCTTTATGTTTATCAGGGACGCTTAAAATAGTACCATATAATGTATAAATAGCTTTTACACCCAAACCAAACAAACCTTCCTGTTGCCTATCATTTAATTTGTCATAATAATTAATCATAGCACAACTTCCCTTTGCATTAAGTAGTTCATCTCGACATTTAAGATCTATACTTGCATCAGAACGCTTATATTGTGGCAAATGTTTTTGTATCTCTTGCATGCGTTTTTCATTTAATTTTAGTAATTTTGATGCATGAACAAAAATCCAACCACTATTATCTTGTTGATAAATAGCAACAATTTTGGCTTGCGTTTTCTTAATATTATCCATCATAAATGATATATTTTCTATATAACGAATTTGTATATCAAAATCAGTTTGTAATCGTACAGCATGTAAAGAAAATCTTTTATATGCAGGTGAAATTTGTTCTGTTAAAACAGACTCATAATCTGGCACTAGATAAAAACTACCTTCAGTAATACACTGACCATGTAAGGTTTTGAGTATTTCGGGAATTTTTCTCAATGCAATATATTCAGAGGTCATTGGAACTGGTATTATCTTTACATCTTTTCCTTTAAAGGCATTTTGCACCAAATCTATCAAATCTGTTGGCACTAAAATAGCAATCATTTCTTGAATACTAAATTCATGTTTTGTTTTTATTTCTGTCACTTTTGTAGTAACACATTCAGGATAATCAATTAAAAATTCTCCTCTACTTTGGTTATAACCATCAGCACTTACTTGTTTAAATGGCAAATTTGTTTGATATTCATAACAAACATCTATTGTACTATCAGAATTTATTTTATACGGAATTATAGAAGGATTAGTCGGAGGAGATAAAACAAAAATTACATTATTACACAACCTTAACTTAATTTGTTCTGCAATTAATAAATGCTGTTGTGGAAATTGTAGTGGCCATGGTCTTTCTAAAGAAATACCAAACACTCCCGTATATTCTTCCCATAGTGCAGTTTTGATGGCAGTGGATTGTTCTTTTTTATTTTTGCATTTGTCAAGTTGTATGAAATTAACACAAACATTACTTTGTGTTTCATCACTACCAAATCCAACTCCACTTGCTAAACAATCCTTTATTTTACTAAACGGAACTATTCCTAATTTTGCTATAGAATTTAACGTACCTTGATTTAATTTCTGTGTATATTTTTTTAATTCATTTTGTACATCAGTACCCAATTGCATTGGCATGTGTATAACTCCTGAAATTGTAAAACACTTAAATATTTGTAGATCTATATAATATCAAAATAAATAATGAAATTTATTGTTATCAGCACTATGAAATTAAAAATTTCTAGTTTTAAAATAATCGGCAAATCGTTGTAACAATTTAATTTTTTTATTGTTATAACCAGATAAATTTTGCAATGCAAGAATTGCTAAATTATAGTGCTCGTCTAATTGTTGTTTAGCACCATTCAAGCCTAATAAACTTACAAAAGTTGCTTTTTGTGATTTCTGATCAGACTTGCTTGTTTTACCAAGGGTTTCTGTTGATTGTTCAACATCTAAAATATCATCTTTAATTTGAAATATTAAACCAAGATGATGCCCATAAACTAACAACTGCTGTTGTATCAATTGATTATCACCATCATTACCACTATTAGCCAACAACGCTAATTCTATACAACTATTAATTAATGCCCCGGTTTTATATATATGTATGCTTTCTAAATCTTTTAAAGATATTGTTTTGTTTTCGCTTTCAATGTCTCTAGCTTGACCACACACCATGCCAGAAAATCCAGATGCTTTGGCTAACTGCAGAACCATATCACTTCTAACAGAAGCTTCCCATGGATTAAATTTTTGATCAGACAAAATTTGAAACGCCAATGCCTGCAAAGCATCTCCAACTAAAATTGCTGTTGCTTCATCAAAAGCCTTATGGCAACTAGGGTTACCTCGCCTTAAATCATCATCATCCATAGCAGGCAAATCATCATGAACCAAGGAATAACAATGAATTAATTCTATACTGGCCGCTGCAGCATTCAATTTAGTTAACTCTATATCGAACAGGTCTGCAACAGCATAAACTAAGGCTGATCGCACGCGTTTACCATTATTTAACAAACTATATTTAGTTGCGACAAATAGCTTGGACGGATGATTTAAAAAATTTCCAGCAATTTGCTGCAAAAAATCATTAATTAAATTTTGGCAATAGCTCAAAAAATATAAATAAGATTGCAGTGAGTTGTCTATTTTAATATAATCCTTAGTTTAAACATTGAGCTAAATATGGAAATAGGCATAAACAGATGGTATACCAAAAGACTAAAACTTTAACAAGTGTAAAAAGTAATGCAATCAAGCATTTTAACAAATCTAATTATTATTTAACTCATATTGAATTTTTACGTAGTAACTTTTCTTATCTAGTTGATTATAAAACTCAAGTAGGACAATTACATCCTATTTTTAAAATGGTTCAACAAGACTTGTTTGATGAAGATCCATTTGTAGTATACGGAGCTAGCCTAATCGCAACATTGGCATTTGCAGATCAAAATTTATATCATTAAATTTATTTCGTACATTGCTTAAATTAAATTTCAATCATAGGAGGTAATTATGATTTTAGTAGGAAGACAAGCACCAGATTTTACGTCAGCCGCAGTACTAGCTAATGGAGAAATTATTAATGATTTTAGCTTTTATAAAACCATCAAAAATAAATATGCATTATTGTTTTTTTACCCTCTTGATTTTACATTTGTTTGTCCTTCTGAGCTAATCGCTTTACATAATCGAATACAACAATTTCAAGAACGTAATGTAGAAGTTATTGCAGCATCTGTAGACTCACATTATACCCATAATGCTTGGCGTAATACTTTGGTAGAAAATGGCGGTATAGGTAAAATCAATTTTACCTTGATTGCTGATTTAAACCATACAATTTGTCAATCTTATGGGATTGAACACCCGGAATTAGGTGTTGCATTGCGAGGAGCATTTATTATTGATAAAAATAAAATAGTACGTCATCAAATGGTTAATGATTTGCCCTTAGGAAGAAATATAGATGAACTGATCAGATTAGTTGATGCTCTACAATATCACGAACAACATGGTGAAGTTTGTCCAGCTGGTTGGAGCAAAGGAAATAAAGCCATGGCAGCAACACCAGAAGGAGTTGCATCCTATTTAGGTAATTACGCTAAAGGGTTATAAAAGGCTTACGTAAATAAATTTTTATTTTTTTGATAAACGAGATTGTCAGTTTAATATTTATTCTACATAACTATCAAAATTGACAATCTTGTTTTTTACAAATACTTCGTTAGATCAAGTAGTAACTAGTGCGTAATTTAAAGATTTTATTACACAGAATTTCTTCTACCACCTTTTCTAGATTGATCCTTATCATTAGGCTCACGAGGTAATGAAAGTGATTGGCTTCTACCTCTATCAGTATTAGAAAGATCCCTAAAAACCATAGACGATGACGATTGTTCTGTAACATCTTTCTTTGGTTCAATAGAGATCCCCAACACTTTGTTGTTATGCGCATCAATAACATCTTGGCATTTTCGGCTTAAAGGAGGCTGAACAGCATCATAATTTATTTTAACCTTGATAAGCTTCTTGCTACCATCCAAAATTTTCATTAATAAATCTTCGTTAGCATGACCAGCAATTGCAATGCTAGGAATACCACTACTTCTTGTTGCACCTTTTGATACATTTTTCAACATTAATTCAAATAGCTTTGCTTGATCAGTTGACAATTTATCAGTATCGTCAATTTTTGGAAAAGATAAATCGCCTTTGTTAATTTGCATTACTGTAGTACCGTTAGACGTAATTTTTCCAGCTACCGCGTAATCAGGTTGTTTAGATGATGATGCTAAACTCTCGTATTGAAGTCTACTTTCTTTAAGCAAAGCTTTACCTTTACCAAAAGCAAACAACTTTCGACATCTATTTGGTTTGAATAATGTACCAGATTGATCTAGGACAGATTTTACAAAGATTTGATCTGCCAACCTATCTAGGAAAGGCATGCCTTTTGAAGATTTTTGGTGACCAATTGTATCCGCAAACTTGTTAATTGATTGATAAAATGTTTCTGTTGATTGTTTAAATTGTTCTTTAAATTTATCTGCACTTGGTATGTTGGCATTTTTTGCTAAATCATCATAATTATCAAAACTATGCCTTAAATCAGATATCATTTTTAGAATTTTTTCACCATATTTTTCTAAAGATTTTTTATCGGAAGAAGCTTTATCAATTAATTTTTCTAGTCCTTTCATATCCTTATTTATATTTTGCATTAATAATTTAGCCTGCTCTTCCGGTTGTACATATCGATCTTTAATTCGAGCTGGAAGTACTCTTCCTAAGGCCCTAACTACCGCTGTTATTTTAGAATCATTATGTGGTTTGATAGTATGACTTGGTTCTGCTCTTGTAGCATGACTTTCAAAAAAAACAGGGCTTTTAAACTCAGATTGTGCTGGATCATTAATTTCTGTTTTCTTAGAAACATCATGTTTATTATCAGGCAACGTAGCTGGACTTCTAATAGGAGTGGATGATTTTAAAGACCTTTTTAAATCATCTACTGTTTCCCAATCTTCATTCTGTTCTAAGTATTCATTAAATTTTTCTGTTTCAGTCTCAAATGCTGTTTTAAGAGCTTTGATCTCACTAACTATACTAGGATCATGTATAGTTCTTTCTGCTTCTTTAAATTCTCGATTTAATATTGATATCCCTTCCATAATTTTATTTTTCCTTTTCTCAGTAGGATCAGAAGAAAATTTATGTACTAACCTTGTTAGTTCTGCAACGTCATCAGCTATATCTTTTGGTATTAATAATTGATCATTTCTTCCTACTTCATTGGAAACACCATCAGTTTTCCAATGTTCATTCTGTTCTAAGTATTCATTAAATTTTTCTGTTTCAGTCTCAAATGCTTTTTGAAGAGCTTTGATCTCACTAACTATACTAGAATCATGTATAGTTCTTTCTGCTTCTTTAAATTCTTGATTTAATATTGATATCCCTTCCATAATTTTATTTTTCCTTTTCTCAGTAGGATCAGAAGAAAATTTATGTACTAACCTTGTTAGTTCTGCAACGTCATTAGGTATATCCTTCATTAAGACAGCTATAGCCATCTGTTTATGATGTAAATCTGCTTCAAGTTCATTTGATAATGTTTTACATCTATCTATAATAGGTAATATTGTTTTTTCCATATTAGATGTAAAGCCATCACTTTTTGCTAAATTATTATACATTGCTAAATTTACCACCAAAGATTCTTTTATTTTTGTATAAAGTTCTCCTTTTTGTTTTTCACTAAATGGGTTTCCATTAGAAGATACACCTCTAATAAGTTGTTCCATGTCTCTAACATTACGCTTTAAATGTTTTACTAATCCTTTAGATTGTTTTGACACATCTATTTTTTTTACTAATCCTTTAACTTGTCCTTGGATGCGGCTAACAACTGAATTAGCAGTACGAGGTGCATCAATAACTCTTTTATTATGTGTTTTTTGTTGAAGCCCAGATCTTACTGCTTGGCTAATCACTTTATGTTGAAGTTCCAATTCTTTCAAGCGATTGTCTGCTGCTTTTTTTGCAGAATCTACATTAAATATTTGTTCTCCCTTCATAATATTGTAAATTGATAAAACTTGTTGTGGATTATCAGCAGTTTTTATCATCTGCATAGCTTTATTTGATAACAAAGAAGAAAGTAATAATTTTTGATGTGCATCTGCTGGTAGTTTATTATATTGATTTATAACAGATTGTAATGCTTCTAGAGTCGCTGTTTGCTGTACAATTGAACGCATTATTTCACCAGCTCTTTTAGCAAAAATATCAGCTATTGGTTTTTTGCTTAACACTTCTAATACTTTGTCTGGTAATTTATTAAATTCTTTAGTTCTTATCCGTAATAATGTATCTATATCTTTCGAAGCAGTTAGTATGTTTATGGCTTTGTTAGCTAATGCTTCATATAATGGCTGCATTTCTAATATATTACCTGCACTTTTTGGTAGATCATTAAATTTTTGTTTTATAGATAATAATTCTTCTATATTTTTTGCATCTGAGTCCATTATTATTTTTGCAGCTTGTGCAGTAAAAATGTTTTTATAAGCTGCATAAATTTCTGTTTTTATTTCTTGTGGTAGATTATTTGTTTCTTTTATTACAAAACTTAATTCATCTGTAAACTCTATTTTTTGTATAAGATTTTTTAAATCTGTTTCATCTTGCTCAGTTATATTTGCTTCTAATACCCTACCGGCATAGTGCGATATTTTACCAAAAATTTCTTGTAACTTTTTTCTATCTAACATTGCATGATCTCCCAATTGTGACTTTAGTTTTAATTTATAATAATTATTTTTATAGTTATTAATAAACCTAGGTCATTGTTTTGGAAATTTCCATTGATGATACACTTAATAGGTCTTTAAAAATTAATTACTGCGAACATATTCTTTATAAAAAAGATCTTTTAGGTATGGGTGGTATTGGTATTCTATCGCAAACTACATTCCAATATGCCCAAGAACGTGGATCCATAACTCCTGGTGGCGCATTTTCTAATGCTTCTACAAAATCTTTAATAGTTAAATACTTATTAACTATTTTTAGATCCTCATGTACCCCATAAGTCATTAAATATGCTAAAAAATGAATTGGGTTAGATAAAGTGTCTTCTGGTGATTTAAACCACACTACGTGCGATGCAACTATTAATAATTCTTGAGTGATTGGCAGCTTAATTGTCATAAATTTATTGTGCGCCTAAAGGAAAACTATTTAATTTAGGTGCAAGATTCAAATCTACGTTTTTTACAGTTTGTAAAAACATCTGTTTTAATTTGCTATTTAGTGATTGCAGCTCTGGCTCTTCAAAGTAACACATGGCTTTTAGAGTGATATACGGATTAAATTCTTGACCGTATACCGCTGTTCCACATGCCAAAAGCATTTCCATTGATAATTTTCCCAAGGTTAACAATGCATAAATATCTAAATAATCTTTTGCCTCAGCACGTTTTTGAATAACAGCAATTTTAGTTCCAGCTAAATCTTCTAGACTAGCAATTCTTAAATTATTAAATTCAACAATAGAAGGAGCATTAATTTGGTGAATATTTAAACCACCAAAAAATGAAACTAATACATTACCCTCTCTTTCTATGGAACAAGTTAATGTATTTTCTGATTTTTGCAATATCTTAGCATTTTTTAAATAAGGTATTACTTTATAGAGTAATTCCGGATCAAACGATTTTGAAGAAAAAAAATCAAAATCAATAGATTCTCTATGGCCTAACCTTAATGCTAAAGCGGTACCACCATACAATATAAAATCATTTGGGGTTACAGCTAATTCATTCCAAAGTAATAGTTGTGGTTTGCGTAAAGTTTCTAATTTTGGTTGTACAATAGATGCATTAAACATATAATATGATTTTAACAGAAAAGTTTATTTTTACCAATAATTTAATATTAAATAAAAATATGAAATCAGTTATAATTATCCCATCACGTTATGGATCTACACGCTTTCCCGGAAAACCACTTTACATGATTTCTGGAAAGAGTTTATTACAACGAGTTTGTGAAACAGCAACAAAAGCTGCGAATAAATTAAAAAATGTTAACGTATATGTTACAACCGATGATCAAAGAATTTTTGATCATGCCAAACAACTTAACATGAAGGTTATTTTAACTAAACCTGATTGCCCAACTGGTAGCGATCGTGTTTTGCAAGCAGTTGCTGATCTGCAAGAAGTTCCTGATTTTGTCGTTAATTTTCAGGGAGATGCAGCTTTTACTCCACCGAATATTTTAGAAGCAATTATTACTGCTGCTGAAAAGAACGACAATCCAAATATTGTTATAACACCAGCAGTACAACTTAGTTGGGAACAATTAGATCGATTTCGCGAAAGAAAACAAGAAACTCCTTTTAGTGGAACTTCAGTAGTATTTAATAATAACTTTTTTGCCTATTGGTTTTCTAAAAATATTATTCCTTCTATTACTAAAGAACATGATTTAAGGAAAAATTCTGATTTATCCCCAGTTTATCGTCACATCGGAATTTATGGCTACAGCATACCAATCTTGCAAAAATTTGTGGCAGCTCCTATGTCTAAATATGAAAAACTTGAAAGTTTAGAACAATTAAGATTTCTAGAAAATAACATTCCAATTAAAGTTACTGTTGTTGAAGATTATGTTTACTCGTCTGTATCCGGCATAGATTCTCCTGAAGACGCTATACACGCTGAAAATTTAATTAAGCAATATGGGGAATTAATCTAATGAAAATATTTTTAATAAGACACGGAAATACTTTCGGAGATGATCAAATCGGTGGTAAACGCGTTTTTATGTGTGGTTCCAAAAACAATATTCCTCTAGTTGATTCAGGCCGCAAACAGGCTCGCTCCATAGCTAAATTTTTAGGATCTAAAAATATTAAGGCTATATACTCAGGTCCACTAATTCGTACTTGGGAACATGCAGTTATTATACGAGAACATCTTGTTCAACAAAAAAATTTTGAAGCTCCATTATATTTAAGCGAAGAATTAATCGAATTAGATTATGGAAATTGGGCAGGACTTACTACCTTAGGAGAAACCAAAGAAACCAATGAAGTAATTGCAAATTTTGGAAAACAAGCATGGGATGACTGGCAACAAAAACGTATAATTCCAAATCATCCACCTCATTCTTGGATTGTTACAAACCAAGAATTAACAAAACAAATACGCACTTTTTTTAATATGTTATCTACAAAATATAATAAAGATGATGTTGTAGTTGTAATAAGCAGCCAAGGTATTATTACTTTTGTAAATGAATTATTTGATGGTGGAATGGATCTTGCAATTAAAGAAAATCGTTTAAAAATCAACCCCGGTAATTATTGTGAAATCGATGCTATTGACGGTAAATTTAAGTTAATTGAATGGAACTTAAATTGTACTGTGTAGCATCTACTCTTTTAACCACATAGATTTTGTTTTATTGTTAATTGTTGCTCTATAACACCAATCATAGAATTTAAGATCTGTTTACTAACATCCATCACCCGAATCAAATCATCCATATAATTTAATATTTCTGATTTGTTATTATAAAAGCAATTTAATTCAGTGTTTTTCGTTGACTTTAAATAGTTAATATATTTTCTTAATATACCACTAAACTCTAAAGAACTAACATCAATATTAACGGCAATGTTTTCAAAATGATCTTTAAAAATTTCCAAGTCTTGCAATAAAGGTCTAACTAATTGCAATTCTTCGGATGGTAAAATAGAGTATTTATAATTTTTTACTATAACCACTGTCAATCTCCTCAGACAATAAAAAACAATTTGAAGATCCTATTATTATAATTATGGAACCTCCCATAAATTTTATTTAAAGCTACTACAAGGAACTTTTATATTGCACAATCCCTCCCTTAGGCTACTATTCTAAATTCAATTCCATGTACAACAATTCCCAGCCTAATTATTTCATAGTCATGAAACTTTGTATCTATATTATTAATATTAATTTTTCCTAAAAACCGTTCTTTGTCTATTAATTTTAGATCTTCCAAATCCGTGTGTTCTGATAGTCTACTTGCTATGTATAGTTTTTTTTCATGATTAATTACCGTAAAATTCAAAATTTTCTTATAAATAGCATTACCCTGTGATTCAATAGCTATTTCATAAATATTTGATTTGTTAATAGCTATTTCTCTAATTTCTATCATAATCAAAAACTGACATAAAAATTCTTTAAATTTAAAATATTTACCATCTGTAATTGAATTATGATGAATATAATCGCTAAGCATTGATTGATTTGTCAAATAACTTTTTGCATCTTCAAAAATTAATATTTCTTTCAAATCCTGCTCAAAAGCTAAAAAATCACCATGCAATAAACTTTTTGCAGCTACATCTAAGATCGGATTCAATGCAAACCATTCTTGTATATATTCGTTAATTAGCTGTGATATTTCTTCGTGAGGTAGTTTAATATGGTGCGTTGTTGATGAGCCTGCCATAGTAAAATATCCAGCATGCACTAGTACACTCCAAAGATACTCTAAATCTGCATTAATCTGTCCTAAAGATGTTTGTGATTGTATTCCAAGCTTTAATTTAGCTGTTCTATTTTTTACTAACTCTAAAATCTTTATTTTAAGTTCAACAGAAGATTTATTAATTAATAGATCTTTAATTATCCAAGGATCGCTAAATCTTATCCAATAAGGAGATAATTCTCCACCACGCTCCAAGTATTGCATAGTAGACCATGGATTATATATTGCACTATTACCAACATTATCACCACTATACAAGCTTCTTATTTCATCATCTTTTTTAATATTTATTTTATCAAGTAATTCTTTAACTTCTATTCTTGTAAAACCATAATATTCACTAAACTGATCATCCAGTACAGTATATTCACCTAGATTATTTAAACCATAAAAAATATTACCACTAATGATTCGCAATACCCCCGTAACTAATCCTTTTTCTAAATAATTATTACTTTTTAAACAAGCACCATACAAATTATTTAAAAAAATTGTTACTTTTCCTAATAATTTTGGTTTGTTAAAAGAATCATTAAGTATACTATCGTATTCATCTATTAATACATATACTTTTTTGCCATGATGTTTATATAACAATTCACTTAGCAATTTTATGGAATTTATTAATTCTCCATAACTTTCTTCTTTATTTAATATTTTATTAAATTCTAATTTATAAACTTTATCAAGAACGTCACTTTTTAGTAAATACATATGTTGTCTATAAAGCTCTGCTATTATATCTTGTACCCTATCTTCTGTTGCAGAATAATCTAAGCCCTGTAAATCTTTAAAACTAACAAGAATAACAGGATATTGTCCTTGGTAACTTTTATACATTGAGTTTTCTGCAAGATATTTAGATATTTTCAAGCCTTTAAACAAATTATCAGTCGGGATCCCATTAACTTCTTTACTGAAAAAATGTTGCAACATGGATAAAATCAAGGATTTACCCCAAGATCTAGGACGAGTAATTAACAAAACCTTAATATTGCTGTCTATAAATTCTTTAATAAATAAGCTTTTATCAACGAATAATTTATTTTGATCTACGTTTAACTCGTCATTACTGACTAATTCTCTAAAATTATCAGTACCTAGAATAAAAGAATACCCACTACTCATACTTTTTGCCAATCTAACGTATCCCATAAATACCATCCGGTTTAATTCATATAAAACCTAAGACTACTCTTTTAATAATTATATCTTTTAATATATTATATCTTTTAATATATTATATAATCTTAGCAATTGTCAATTTTTTATACTTGAGTTATAACCTTTATATTGGCTTGCAGCTTAGCAATAGTTGTTTGCAAATCAGATTGTTTTTGTTGCTCTTTTACAACAATTTCTTGCGGAGCGTTGTTTAAATATTGCGGATTATTTAATTTAATATTAACAGCTTCTAACTGTTTTTGTAGTTTGTTAATTTCTTTATTTAACCTAGCAATCTCGAAATCATTATCAATCAAACCTTCCATCTGAACCCAAATTTCAGTTTGATTAACTACAGCAACCGTAGCTTTTTGTTTGGTTGCAAGATCATCAGTAATTATTATTGTATTAATTTTTGCAATTATTTTTATTAAATCTTGATTGCTCAATAAAAATTCTTTCTCTATATTTATTAAACTACTATCTACAAAAACTACTGGTAATTTTATACCTAGCGCTACATTCATGCTGGCACGAAGATTACGAATTGTAGTTATAAATTTTTTCACCCAATTAATAGATTGTTCCGCATTATTATTTATAAATTTTTGATCAAATTTAGGATACTGCGTATTAATTAATATATTTTCTAAAAATTGTTCTGACTTAACCCCATCTAACAACTTATTTTTATATAAAACACTTAAATTAATTGTTTGCCAAATTTCTTCTGTAATATATGGCATAATTGGGTGTAAAACTTTTAATACTTCATCTAATATAAATATTAATACTAATTTAGTAGTGTCTTTAATTGATTCTGGTTTATCTGGATCAATTAATACGGATTTTGCAAATTCTAAATACCAATCGCAATATTCGTTCCAAACGAATTCATAAATATCTTTGCTAACCAGATCAAATCGATAATTAGCAAAATGATCAATAATATTTTGCTTAACTGTTTGCCATATTGATAAAATCCATTGCTCTCTTATATGATTGCTAGCTATTTTAGTTACATCCAATGTAGTTAAATCAAATTTTTGTTCTTTAATATGCAGCAATACAAAACGAGCAGCATTCCATAATTTATTACAAAAATTACGATATCCCTCTAAACGTAACAACTCGAATTTAATATGCCTACTATGAGTCGCTATAGCACAAAAAGTAAATCGCAATGCATCTGTACCAAAACAATTAATTCCATCGGGAAATTGTTGCTTAGTTTTTTGTTCTATAGAATTTTTTAATTGTGGCTGCATTAAACCAGTAGTACGCTTTACTATTAATTCCGGCAAACTAATTCCATCCACTAAATCAATTGGATCAATAACATTACCTTTACTTTTAGACATCTTTTGTCCATCTTGATCTTGAATTATTCCATGGATGTAAACAGTTTCAAATGGAATTTGATCAGTAAATTTTAAAGAAAACATAACCATTCTAGCTACCCAGAAAAATATTATGTCAAAACCGGTAACTAAAACGCTGGTTGGAAAAAAATTTTGCAATTTAATTGTTTTTTCTGGCCATCCAAGAGTTACAAATGGCCATAATGCAGCAGAAAACCAGGTATCTAATACATCCTGTTCTTGAGTTAATTTAATATTATTAGCTAGACCGTAAATTCGTCTAACCTCTTGCTCATTCTCAGCAACATAAATATTATTAGAATCATCATACCAAGCCGGTATTTGATGCCCCCACCATAATTGTCTGCTAATGCACCAGTCTTGAATATTATTTAACCATTCCAGATAATTATTACTCCATTCTTGTGGCACAAATTTAATCCGCCCAGATTGTACCGCCTCTATTGCAGGTTTTGCTAATTCTTCCATCTTTACGAACCATTGATCGGTTAAAAATGGTTCTACAACTGCATTAGTGTTGGTAGATTTTGGCACTTTAAGAATATAATCTTCTGTTTTTAATAATAAATTTTGTTTTTGGAGATCGGCTAAAATTTTTTTCCTTGCGGTTAATTTATCTAAGCCTTGGTACTCTGTTGGAACATTAGAGTTTAAGGTTATAGCTTTAGTAAAAATATTGACTAATGGTAAATTATGCCTAGATGCTATTGCATAATCATTCCAATCATGAGCCGGGGTAATTTTTAAGCAACCTGTTCCAAAATCTTGATCAACATAACTATCTGCAATAATGGGAATTTTTTTATTAACTATCGGCAAAACAACATACTTACCTATTAAATCTTGGTATCTAGCATCTGATGGATTAACACAAACAGCTACATCACCTAATAAAGTTTCTGGTCTTGTAGTTGCAATAGTTAAGCAATCTTGGCTATTAGCTATTGGGTATTTAATGTACCATAAATTACCTGGTACTTCTTCAGAAACTACTTCTAAATCAGAGATCGCGGTTTGTAATATTGGATCCCAATTAATTAATTTTTGACCTTTATAAATTAAACCATCTTTATATAGTTGAACAAATACTTTTCTAACTGCACTACAAAAATCTGGATCTAAAGTAAATTTAGCTATTGACCAATCGATCGATGTACCAACTCGCTTCATTTGTTTGGTTATAATACCGCCATACTGCTCTTTCCATTGCCACACTTTAGCAACAAAGTCTTCTCTGGAGAGATCAGTACGCTTTATATTTTGTTCCATTAATTGCCGTTCTACGACCATCTGAGTAGAAATACCTGCATGATCCATACCAGGTTGCCATAAAGTAGCTTTACCTAGCATTCTATTAAAGCGAATTAATGCATCCATTATGGTATGTTGAAACGCATGCCCCATATGTAAATTACCAGTTACATTAGGTGGCGGTAACATAATACAGAAAGACTTATTTGTGTGTTCTATATTTACATTTGGATCTGCGTTTACATCTGGATCAAAATCTTTGGTTTTAAAACAATTATTTTTTTCCCAAAAGTCACGCCACTTGCTTTCGATTAATTTTGGATCGTAGATTTTTTCCATAAGCTGCTTTAGTATATTGATGTTTAAACTGTATAGTGTAAGTTAAAATATAATAGGAGAATTTTTTTATGTACCTAAACAACCCATTAGATAACACTATGCAGGATACTATAAATAAATTAGTGGCAAAAGAAAAGGGCATTTTAGCCATAGACGAAAGTCATGGTACTATTGGTAAACGTTTTGCAACCATAAATTTAGAAAATACCGAACAAAATCGCTGTAAATACAGAAGCTTATTAGCTACCACAAAAGATTTATCTAACTATATTAGTGGAGTGATTCTATTTGAAGAAACTCTTAACCAAGCTCTTTATCAAAACACTACAAATAACTCAGAAAATAATTTAAAGATCTCTAAAGCATTTACTGATCAAAATATATTAACTGGCATAAAAGTAGATCAAGGATTAACTACTATTTATCCAAATAATGAAGAAAAAATTACCAAAGGGCTTGATAGCCTGATAGAAAATTTATCTAAACATCAAGAAAATGGAGTAAAATTTACAAAATGGCGAGCTGTAATTAATATTGATGAAACTAAAAATTTACCATCTAAGCTTGCTATACATATAAATGCCGAACAATTAGCCCGTTATGCAGCTATTTGCCAATCCTTAGGGATAGTACCAATTGTTGAACCAGAAGTTTTAATGGATGGCAATCATAATTTAGAACAATGCTCAAAAATTACCGAAAAAGTCTTAATAAAAGTATTTAAAACATTAAGAAAACATGCTGTTAAATTAGAGTACATGGTTTTAAAACCTAATATGATAGTACCTGGAAAGAATTGCCAAACAACATATACTACTCAAGATATTGCTTTAGAAACTGTAAAAATTTTAAAAAGAACAGTACCAGCTGCAGTACCATCGATTAATTTTTTATCTGGTGGACAAACAGAAAATGAAGCCACGGAACGCTTAAATGCAATTAATAAATTAGGAATAGCACCTTGGCATCTAAGTTTCTCGTTTGGTAGAGCGTTACAAGAAACTTGTATTAATGTTTGGAAGGGACAAGATGCTAACATAGAAGCCGCACAAGCTGCTTTACTAAGCAGAGCTAAACTAAATAGTTTAGCAAATTTGGGACTTGCTGGTTAAGCCTCATTAGTATGGCAAATAATCAACAAACTATCCTACCAAATACCACCAGGTTATTTGTTAAACATTTTTTCCAACCATATCGTATTTATTTTTTTATAATGATTTTGACCGACATCTTTATCATTTTATATATCACAATCCAACCTTATATAATTAAACAATTAATCGATACTGCAATTCCCCTCTTTGGAAAAAAAACTTTAATCCAAGCAACCATGCTTCCAGCATCATTATTAATTGCTTTTATTATATTTAACTTTTTTGCTTGGTGTGTTAATAACTACTTATCTTCAAAGTCAGTATCACCATTAAAGATTGATGTTACTGATGAAGTTTCTGACTATATCCACGAACATTCTTTTAAATTTTTTCAGGATAATTTAAGCGGTACTATAAACAATAGAATTATGGATTTAGTTAATAGTATTGAGTCTTTGATTTTTAATAGTAGAGCCCTTTTTAGAAATTTTCTCATATTCATTAGTGCTATTTTGATTTCTTTAGTAGTAAATCCATTTTTTTCTTTAATATTTTCAATTACAGCGCTAATTTTTATTTTAGCTGCTTTTTATATTAGCAAGAAAATAGAACCTTTTTCTAAAACACACGAAGAAACTAGGAATCGTACTATTGGAAATGTAGTAGATAGTTTTGCAAATGCGATGAATGTTATATTGTTTGCCCGAACTGCCTATGAAAAAAAATATCTCAGAAATTCATTAAATGAAATGTCAATTAAAGACCAAGAACTTAAAAAAAAGTTAATGCAGTATGCAATTATAATGAACAGTTTGTCTGTATCCGTTCAAGCAATAATAATAATCCTTTTGATCTATTTAGGATCGCGTGGTTCTTTAACTGCCGGAGACTTTGTTTTAATTTTTATGTTAATGTTCAGCATTTTAAGCTATGCCTGGTCGTTTGCAGAAATTTTATTAAAAGTTGCAGAACAATTTGGTGTATTTAAGCAATCGTTACAATTTATATATACACCTCACGATATAGTTGATTCAGACGATGCTAAAGCACTTAAGATAGACTCAGGGACTATAGTGTTTTCTCGAGTAAAGTTTTTTTATAACGAATTTCAACAGTTATTCGAAGATAAAACTCTGGTAATTCAAGGTGGCGAAAAAATTGGTCTTGTTGGATACTCTGGAAGTGGTAAAAGTAGCTTTGTAAATTTAATTACGCGGACTTTTGATGTGCAAAGCGGTGATATTCTGATTGACAACCAATCTATTCGTTTAGTAACTCTACAAAGTCTTCATGAAAATATTGCTTTTATTCCACAAGATCCTTTGCTATTTCATCGTAGTGTTATAGATAATATTAGATACGGTAAACTAGAAGCTAGTGACGAAGAAATAATTGAAATTGCCAAACTTGCTCATGTACATGAATTTGTTGCAAATTTACCACAAGGATATCAAACATTAGTTGGCGAACGTGGTGTTAAATTATCTGGTGGTCAACGACAACGAATTGCTATTGCTCGTGCTATATTAAAAAATGCACCAATTTTAATTTTAGATGAAGCCACTAGCGCACTGGACTCAGCTACAGAATTATTGATCCAAGAATCTTTGAGATTTGCGATGAAAAATAAAACAGTTATTGTGATTGCACACAGATTATCAACAATTAAAACAATGGATAGAATTTTAGTGTTTGATAAAGGGCGAATTGTAGAAGAAGGAACACATGAGTATCTATTAGAAAAAGGACAAATATACCAAAATTTATGGAAAGTACAGCAAGGATTTTTATAAAATTTAATCCTCAGCAACTAAAATTTTCCGCAAAAAACTGTCTCTATGTTCTACAGTTTTACCAAATTTTTTTAAAGCATCAATATGCTCTTTGGTACCATAACCTTTATGTTTGGCAAAACCATATTCTGGATATTTTTGATCCATCAACAACATCAAATTATCTCTTGTAACCTTAGCTATTATAGACGCCGCAGAAATACAAGGCTCAAGCCTATCACCACCAACAATGGCCAGCGCATTAAATGACCATTTTGGTAAAATATTTCCATCTACTAATACTTTATTTGGAATTATTTTTAAATTTAATACAGCTTTTTTCATGGCTAACAGACTAGCTTGTAATATATTTATGCTCTCTATTTCAAGCACTGAACAAATACCAACCCCTACTCCCAACGCTTGATTATTAATTTGCTCAAACAATATTTCTCTGTTTTTAGCAGAAAGTAATTTAGAATCTTTAAGACCATTTATTGGACAATCTGGATTTAAAATTACAGCAGCTGCAACAACTGGGCCTGCTAATGGACCACGCCCAGCTTCGTCAACTCCTGCTATCATGATAACAATTTGGCTATGGATTGGGCAGCGGTCACACTTGCATTTTTTTGCAATTCTTTATGAATTTGATCAAAAACAGTTATTTGTTTAGCTGTTGCTCCACCTACATTGATTAAGTCAGATAAAGCTCGAGTTAAATTATATGTAGTCACATCATCTTGAATAAATTCTTTTACAATAGCCGAATCTGATAACAAATTAGGTAAAGAAATATATTTAACTTTAATTAATTTTTTTACCAACATATAAGTAAGAAAATTAGTTTTATAAGCCACCACCATGGGTTTTTTATACAACATAACTTCTAGTGTTGCCGTTCCTGACGTTACTAATACAAAATCTGCAGCTTGCATTACTGCATGACTATTTTGCACCATAACCTTAATTGGTACACGACTTACAGTTTTTTGAATTAATTGCTCAACATAAATTTTATGTTGTCCACTCACAACTGGTATTACAAATTTTAAAAATGGAAATCTTAAATAAAGTTCTTTAACGGTTTGTAAATAAATTTCAGTTAAATGTTCTAATTCGCTATCACGACTACCTGGCATAATCGCTAATATTTTATCATACTCGCCAAACCCCAATTTTTGTTTAGCCTCTTTAGCATTAGTAACCATGGGAATTTGATCTGCCAAATGATGGCCTACGCATACTGCTTTTATATCGTGCTGTTTATAAAAATCTATTTCAAATGGAAATAAAGTTAACATTAAATCTACAGCTTTTTTTATTAACTTAACCCTACCAGAACGCCATGCCCATACTGATGGGCTTACATAATGCACTGTAGTTACGTTAGATTGTTTTAATTTTTTTTCTAACCATAAATTAAATTCTGGAGCATCGACTCCTATAAATAAATTTGGTTTATCTTTAAGAATTTTTTTATATAATTTGTAACGAATATATATAAGTTTTGGTAAATTTAATAATGGTTCAATAAGCCCCATTAAAGATAAGTGTCTCATGCTATATAATTCTTTAGCACCTAACCTAATCAAATTTGGACCAACTATGCCTTCTATTTCTACGTCTGGAACAAGATGTTTTAATTCTTGAAGCATACTAGCAGCTAGAATGTCTCCAGACAATTCTCCGACTACAATAACGATTTTCAAAGCCATATGGGGTACTACTAACGTAAAATTCCGCGTTTAGATTGATGTAAAAATTCTATACACATTTTTATTTCTGGATGTTTGGCAGCCAATGGTATTAATTTTTCTATTGCTTCTACAACTGTTTTACTAGATATAAAAATAATTTTATATGCTTGCCGAATAATAGCGATAGTATTTGGATCAAAGTTGTTACGTTCCAAACCAATTACATTAACTCCACACACCTTGGCAGGATGGCCTGCTACTATAACAAATGGCAACACATCTTTTATTATCATTGATCCACCAGCTGCAAAACTATACGCACCTATATTGCAAAACTGATTTACTCCAACAAAACCACTTAAGTTAACATGATCATGAATTTCCACGTGTCCTGCAATTGATGCTCCATTAGAAAATACTATGTCATTACCTACTATACAATCGTGAGCGACATGAGTATTAACCATAAATAAATTATTACTGCCAATTATTGTTGCATTTCTACCAAGCGCAGTACCACGATGCACAGTACAACTTTCTCTAAATACATTATTATCCCCAATTTCTAAAGTAGTTGGTTCACCTTGATATTTTTTATCTTGACACTCTACTCCAATCGATGAAAATTGATAAATTTTATTATTTTTACCAATTTTAGTTGGACCTTTAATAATAACATGAGGTCCGATCCAGGTACCTGCACCGATTTCTACATCTTTACCAATAATAGAAAATGCTTCTACAACAACATCTTTAGCTAATTTAGCATTTTGATCAACAATGGCATGTGAACTTATCATGAAACAGACCCTTCTGCACAAGTTACTTCGGTACTACAAGCTATTTGTCCATCAACTAATGCACACCCAGTAAACTTCCAAATAGTGTTTCTGTGGGCAGTTATTTGTATATTTAATAATAATTGATCACCTGGAACTACTATTTTTTTAAATCTAGTATTATCTATCGATCCTAAATAAAACAAAGTGTTTTCTGGATTTGGTTTATCTAAGCTACGATATGCTAAAATAGCTGCAGCTTGTGCTAATGCTTCTATAAGTAAAACCCCTGGCATGACAGGTTTGGCTGGAAAATGACCAGTAAAAAATGGTTCGTTTATAGTAACATTTTTAATTGCCGAAAGATTTTTACCTACTTCAAAACTTAACACTTTATCAATCAATAAAAATGGGTACCTGTGAGGTAAATATTTAATAATATCTAGTATATCCATGCTCATATTAATCACTATTTTCTTCTAATTTTTTAATTCTTTTAAATAGATCTTTAAAAGTTTGATCTAATAAATTAAATCTTACAATATTTTTTTTCCAAGTAGTATTCTCTTTAGCTGGCAATCCAGAAGAATAAATCCCTGTTTGTAATATAGATTTATTAATACTAGATGTTGCTGTAATATGCACCTCATCTACAATTGTTAAGTGTCCAGCAATACTAGCTGCTCCACCAATTAAACAACGATTACCTATAACCGCACTACCAGCTATTGCTACACATCCAGCAATCGCTGTGTGTTCGCCAATTATTACATTATGCGCGATTTGCACCAAATTATCTATAATTACACCTTTTTTAATTAAGGTATTGCCAATACAACCACGATCTACAGAAGTATTACTACCAATTTCAACCCCATCTTCTATAACAACCCCACCAAGATGAGGCATTTTTACCCAGTTACCAACTTCATCTTGGGCATAACCAAAACCATCAGAACCAATAACAGTATTACTATGAATTAAACAGTTTTTACCAATTTGTACCCTATCATATAAAACTACATTAGCTTTAATAACAGTATTATTACCTATTGAACAATTGTTACCAATTACAACTCCAGCCTCGATAGTGACATTTTTACCAAAATTAACATTATGCCCCTTAACACAAGAAGCATGGATATTAGGCAATGGTTTTTCTGCTTCGCACAAACCTAATAATTTTGCTAAAGCCAGCCTAGGGTTTTTAGTAACTAATGCTATTGTTTTACATTTATCTATATATTTAGGATGAATAATAACTGCATAAGCATTAGTTTCTGCTAAATATTTTGCATATAATGGATTTGCTAAAAATGTTACTTGTTCAGAATTTGCAAGCTCTATAGTTTCTAAAGAACTTATAACTTTATTAACATCATTATTAGTTGAACGAATAGGCAATTGCAAATCTGCATCAATTATTTTAGCTAGTTCTGATAAATTAATTGATTTATTTAATTTTAACATTAACACCCACCCGGTGCCTGCGGCACCACCCTCCTTCGTTTTTCTAAGGAGGGTAAATTATAAGTATACTTCAATCATTTTTTACTTTTAAATTGTGAATCTAAAGCTGTAATTATTTGATCAGTACAATCTAGAACATCAGCACTATATAACACAACTTGATCTGGTAGAATTAAATCATATTTTTCTTTATTTGCTAAAGTAGACACTGCATTGTCTACAATCTTATTAAATGTAATCAACTCTTCTTGCTGACGCGATTTAAATTCTGCATCTAAACTCTCGAACATATGCTGAGCTTCTTGTTGCAATTTATTTAATTCACGTTCTTTAGTTATACGTTCTTTTTCTGATAATACTGCCTGATCACGTTGTAGCAAATCTCTCTTACTTTGTAATTCTTGTTTTTTGATTTGAAACTTATCACCACGAGGATTAAATTCTTTTTCTAGTTTTTTTTGAATGTCTTTAGCATACAAACAATTTTCTAAATTTTTAGTATTTATAATACCAATTTTTAAAACAGTACCGCCAGCTGCAAAACAAGTTTTATGAAAACTTAGTAATACGAATGATAGCATTATTGTTAAGCTAATAATTTTTATTGATTTTTTCAACTTATATCTCCCTAGTAATTTGCAGCAAATGTAAATGAGAATGTTTCTTTTTGATCATTTTTTTTAGCATTTAATGGTTTAGCTAAACTTAAAGTAACGGGCACACCTAATGGTGTATTAATAGCAACCGATACTCCAGCCGCATATCTTAAGCCCCTATTTGGATCACGATTATATTTATTATAAGTATCATATACTTGTCCAATATCCATAAATAAAGATGGTCTAACATTTTCTAGATCTGGTTTAAATGGTACAGGAAAAATAACTGCAGTTCTAAAGTTTACCAACAAATTACCCCCAATTGGACGATGTTGAGAATCTTTAGGACCTAAAGAACGTTCTTCAAAGCCTCTTAAACTATCAGCCCCACCAATAAAGAAATTTCTAAAAAATGGATATGGATCATTACCATACTTGCCACCATAACTAAGATCACTAGCAAAATTAAATATATAACTATCAACAATTGGCTTATACCAACTAGATTCGTAACTAAGCACATAATACTTAAGTTTTGATGGTGGAACATTTTGTTTAACAACAGCTCTTTGTGTTAAACCAGAGGTTGGGAATATATACCTATCTAAAGAATTATAACGCCAGCCTAAATTCACAATATATTCTTGATAACTAAAGCCTTTCTTTTTGGTAAAATCCTTAATTTCTAATGGTGGGTTACCTGGTGTATGTAATTTAGTTTCGTTATAACCAAACCCTAGAAAACTAGCACTATATTGCGAAACTGGCATAGACCAACTTAAGTTACCGCCTATATTATCGGTAGAATAATCAAATATATTAGAACGACGGCTAAGATTATGTCTTTGAAAATATAAATCATAACCAAAACCAAGACCATCCATAGTAAAATATGGATTATAGTAATTAAATTTATAAGAAGTTGTTACTTTGCTATTTTCGAATAAAAACCCTACATCACGACCTGTTCCGATAAAGTTTTTAACGTCTGCTCCTAAATTATACCCAAGACCTTCAGAACCAGAATAACTAATACCTGCATGCAACTGCATGGTACGCTGTTCTTCCATTTTATATTCCAAATCTACTTGATCTTCTTTATCGACAACTGGATGAGTTACTACATCAACTTTTCCAGCATAACCATAACGTAAAATATGTTGTTTACCCTCTTGAATATCTTTATTTGACACCCAAGTACTCTCAAATTGTGGTAACATTCTACGTAATACGAAATCTTGAGTTAAATAATTACCAGAAATCATGACTTTACGTACCATAATCCTCTGATTAGGACTAACAGCTATATCAACATTAATTTTACGTTGTTCTTCGATAGTTTCAAAGTTAAGTCTAGCTTCTGATTTGCTATAACCAACATCTCCTAATTTATCTTCAATTTGTTTTTTGGTTTCCCATAATACTTTACGTGAAAATGTATCTCCATCTTTTAAGTTACTATCAACAATTATTTCAAATTCTTTTTTAGGAAGAATAAATTGTCCTGATAAGGTTATTTTGCCAAATTGATATTGCTCTCCTTCAGTAATATTTATAGTAATATATACATGCTTTTTATCTGCAGTTAACGATACTTGGGTAGAATCTACTTGAAAGTTAATATACCCACGATCCATATAATAAGATTGCAGTACTTCTAAATCTGCATCTAATTTTTCTTTAAAGTAACGATCATTTTTAGTATACCACGACAACCAATTGGTCTTGCCATGAAAGAATTTTTTTAACAATACCGACTCTTTAAATTTAGTATTACCGATAATCTTAATTTCTTTAATCTTAGCTTCATCACCTTCATAAATAGAAAATGTAACTTCTACCCGATCACGCAATTGCTCGTTAACTTTGGTCACAACTTGCACGCCATATCTACCTCTACTTAAATAATGACGCTCAATCTCACGTTCAGCTTTATGAATAGCACCTGGATCGTAAACCAATCCCTCTATAATTTGAGCTTCTTTTAAAATTTTATTAATTGGATCTTTAGATTTAATGCCTGTTATTTCTAATTTAGATATAATCGACCGTTCTTTTAATTTTACAACTAAGTTATTGCCGTCTCTTTCTAATTGTACATCTTTAAAAAAATTAGTTTTATATAAAGATTTTATGATTTGTTGAGCTTTGTCTGAAGTTAATTTTTGTCCAACTTTTAAATTAAGCTCCTGTAATACTGCATCCTGAGAAATTCTTTTTAATCCATCAATTTTTATTTTTTGAACAACAAACGAATCAAAAGCAAAAGCTGGACTAATACTAATCAACAACCCAAAAAGAAAGCCCGCTAAATATCTTGCAAATTGAAATTTCATGTTATTCCATAAGATTAAAACCAACATATTACCCAAAGTTAAATGTTCTGGTCAATTGTTTAATTTAAGTCCTTCTTGGACTTGAGATATTAGTTAACTACCAAACGTCCAAGCAAACATAAACAGTTCATAAATATTTATGCATGATAGTTATTGGGTGTTCATATTCCGGATCACCTTTTGGGTAGGTATCTTCTTGTAAAATTTTCCAATCGTGCTTTAAATACCACTGCGACATTGAAGGAACAGAAGTAAATAAAAAAAATTCTTTATAATTTAGCTTTGCAGCTATATCACATATGTTTGCAACTAATTTACTACCTATCCCCTGGCGTTGCCTGCTATTTAATACATATAAACTTCCTAACCATGGTGTTTTATCTTCGTAACCAGGAACCGGAATTTTTTCTTTCAATGTAACCATGCCAACGAGACGATCTTTATTATTAGAGATGTTCTCATCAAGGGCAATTATAGTTAGTGGAATTTTATTATTATTTAATTTTCTTTCTTCAAATGCTTTTTTTGATTTTTCCATGGTTAAAGAAGGATCATATTGATGCCACGAATTATAGTTCCACTGAACAAGATCATTAACATACTCTGGATAATCCGCTAGGTATGCAATTTTGATCATTTTTAGTTTACCCCCAGCCTTCATGACTAACGTTGAATAAATTATTCAATTAAAATATTACTATGTTTTTTATTGTTCAGCAATGATCAGTCTTAATTAACCATAATTCGTACGCAATAACTGAACTATCTAAGTTATTGCATGTACGTTCTTTACATTTTAAATTTTTGTCTTTGACTAGTAAAATTATGATCTGTTTGTTTATAAAGTATTTGGGTTGTTGCCGAATCTAGTTCTTCTTGTAAATCAGGATGGATCTGCATTCTTATATTTATTGATTTTAATATATTGGTAAAAAATTTAATTGTATCATTGACTGTATCTTCCGGTCTCGGATTGTTAATGCTAAGTAATATTTTTTTTGCGCTAAATGGATCTTCTGAATAAACAACTTCTACCCCAAAAGGCTCTATACTACTATCAAATTTTCGACTACTACTAGACAAAGATTCCAACTCTAATTTTACAGCTTTAAAAAATGCTTGATCATCAATAACACAGACTAAATTTTCTTTACTCGCATCAACTATAATCAAATACATCATTTGTAACTTTCCTTGTTTTTAGTGACATTTATTTTAAATTATAGTGCAATCGTTATAATCAATGCCTTTGAGTCGTAAAAAATCATACAACGTTTTTTTTATGTTTATCGATTTTTGATAGGCAAGTGACAGGAAAAAGCCCAGCTAAGCCTTTTTAGTTCGCTATTAAGCAGTTTGATAATAATATTAATATCTCGTTGTGGTGCTTGAAATTTAAGTCTTCTGAATTTTTTTAATTAATTTTTTCAATGCAATAGACAATGGCTCATAATTAATAGACTGGTTAGCAATTGTATTCATTAATTCCGCAGTTTCTAATGAAATATTAAATTTTTTAGTTTTACTATCGATATTAATATTATTAACTGGATTTGGATCTTTTTGGTATTTATCTAAATCTTCTATTAAATAATCAATAGTTACTGATATTGCACTAATTCCAGCCCAAAGTGGATTGCTAATTCTTAGTTGATCTAGCAAATCCATCTTTAAAAAATTAATTTGATGTCTCCAAACAGGACTGTTAGTTGTTAAAACAAGTAAGCCATCTCTCAAGTTGGCAACAGAACAATTACTAGCTATTGTAGGTGGCAATAAATTAGCTACTGCTTTATTTAGTTGCTGTAATTGTTGCAATTTATTCCGAACATCTATGATTATTGGAGAATTTTGTAATAATTTATTTATGTGCTGTATGCTAGTATATTTCATAGTATGATTCATCAGTATAAAAATATTAAGATTTTAAAAATAATTTTAAAGATATAAGTGAGTTTATAGCAAATGTTTATAGAAATACTAAAAAAGATTTTCGGCAGTAAAAATGAGCGAACCATAAAAAAACTATCTAAAATAGTTTTAGAAATTAATCAGTTAGAACCAACAGTTAGCAATCTCAGTGACAAAGAACTGTCAAATAAAACCGAGGAATTTAAAAATCGCTACCAAAACGGAGAAACTTTAGAACAATTGTTACCAGAAGCCTTTGCTGTAGTTAGAGAGGTTGCAAAACGTACACTAAATATGCGTCATTTCGACGTACAATTAATTGGCGGAATTGTATTACACCAAGGTAAGGTTACCGAAATACGCACCGGTGAAGGTAAAACTCTAGTTGCTACTTTACCAGCTTATTTAAATGCTCTTACGGGACATGGGGTACATATTGTAACCATTAACGATTACTTAGTTAAACGCGATGCTATGTGGATGAAACCTATCTATGATGCATTAAATTTAACTGTAGGCGTTATAACTAGTGAACACATGTCTAAAGAAGAAAAAATTGCAGCCTATAGTGCGGATATAATTTACGGAACTAATAATGAATTTGGTTTTGATTATTTACGAGATAATATGGCATTTTCTAAGAACGAAGTTGTACAAGGCAGTCTTGCTTATGCCATTGTTGATGAAGTAGATTCAGTTTTAATTGATGAAGCACGCACCCCATTAATTATATCTGGAGCAAGCCAAGAAACTATTGATTTATATGTGCGCATCAACAGCCTAATTAAAAATTTAACTATAAATCAAGATTTTACGATTGACGAAAAAGCTAGACAAGTGCTTTTAACTGAACATGGGCATGAACATATAGAACAAATTTTGTTACAAGAAAATTTATTACGTGATGGGCAAGGTTTATATGACACTATAAATATTAATTTAATGCACCATGTTCATGCAGCATTAAAGGCTCATTATTTATTTAAACGTGATGTTGATTATTTAATAAAAAATAAAGAAATAATTATTATTGATGAACATACCGGACGCGCAATGGTAGGTAGACGTTGGTCTGATGGTATACATCAAGCAGTAGAAGCAAAAGAACAAGTTCCTATTCAAAGTGAAAGTCATACTTTAGCATCTATTACGTTCCAAAATTACTTTCGATTATATGACAAATTATCCGGCATGACAGGAACAGCTGATACAGAAGCATTTGAATTGCAACATATTTATGGTTTAGAAGTAGTAGTTATTCCTACTAACGTACCTTGCAGAAGACATGATTTATCAGATGTAATTTACCTTAAAAGCCACGAAAAATATGCAGCTATCTTAGCAGACATAGAAGATTGTGTAAGTCGTCGTCAACCAGTATTAGTTGGCACAAGTTCTATAGAAAACTCGGAATTTTTATCCAATTTGTTATCACAAAAAAACATTAAACATCAGGTATTAAATGCTAAATTTCATGCAAAAGAAGCAGAAATAATAGCCGAAGCTGGTCGTCCAGGAGCCATAACTATTGCTACTAATATGGCAGGACGTGGTACGGATATAGTATTAGGTGGTAACCTAAAAGCTGAGTTAGCTCAAATAAATTCTGATGTTCCAGAAGAAATTCTTAATCGCAAATCAGCTTGGAGCAAAAGACACGATGAAGTAATAACGCTTGGTGGCTTAAAAGTAATTGGTTCAGAAAGGCATGAATCACGTCGTATAGATAATCAGCTTCGCGGTAGAACCGGACGGCAGGGAGATCCTGGTCTTACTAAATTTTACTTATCTTTAGAAGATAATTTAATGCGTATTTTTATATCAGATACTATCTCGACACTTTTAAATAAATTAGGTTTAGAAAAAGGCGAAGCGATTACTCATCAATTAATCACTAGGGCTGTAGAAAATGCCCAAAAAAAAGTGGAAGGACATAATTTTGAAATTAGAAAACAATTATTAGAATTTGATGATGTAGCTAATGATCAGCGTACTGTGATCTATCAACAAAGGTCTGAATTAATTGCAACAGAAGATTGTAGCGAAATGATCCAAGATATTAAACACCAAGAATTAGAAAACATTGTAGAAGAATTTATTCCAATTAATAGTCTGCTAGAGGAATGGAATATACCTGGATTAGAAACATATTTAGCAAATGAATTACATAATCAAATTTCAATAAGCAAGTGGTTGGAAACAGATCTTAATTTATCCGCTGATGATTTAAAACAAAGAATAATTAACTTTTTTGATGAATCGTTTGCAGCAAAAGAAAGCTTAATTGGTTCTGCCAATATGAGACATTTAGAAAAAGTTGTAATGTTAAATGTATTAGATAATCATTGGAAAGAACATTTAGCAACTATGGATTATTTAAGACAAAGCATTCATTTGCGTGGTTACGCACAAAAAGATCCTAAACAAGAATATAAACGCGAAGCATTTAATTTATTTACCATAATGTTAGCAACAATTAGAAGAGAAGTGATTACTACATTAGCGCGTATTAATTTCCAAAATAGTGATGATGTTAATTCTGTAGAACAAATGTTTCCACAACACCCAACAGAAATCGAATATAGGCATGATGATCTAAATAACATCGATAACAATATGGATCCTCAAACATTAGATTTAAATAATGTAGTTTCTATTAATGCTAAAGGTGATACTGAACATAATACTCAAAAAATAGGTAGAAATGAACTTTGCCCATGCAATTCTGGTAAAAAATACAAGCATTGTCATGGGAAGTTATAATCATAATCTTCCGCTCAACAATCGGCATTTCAAAGATCTGATATGATGTTATCTAAAACATTGCATTGACATTCTTTAATGTTACTTATAGCCTATGTTAATTTTATTTATAATAAAAGGCTATACATGACAAAGATTATCATCCCATGCAACTCTAATAGAGCACCCACACAACAAGATTATAACGAATTAAAACGAGAGGTAAATGAAGCATTAGATCAATTTTATCTTCATGATTGCACTATGAGCATGTTTATACAAAACAGCATGGATGAAATACTAAAGGTTTACTGTTATTTGCAAAATAAAACAAAAGAAACTGGTAACGAATTTTATACAAATTTAGATCAAGAAGAACAAACACTTTACAGTAAATTAACAAATTTAAATAATAACGAATTTCGTCTTGATAAGCGTGTAAGAGAATATTTAGTTGCAGACGTTCAAACTGTAATGAATTTTCCTAACTCAAATAAACTACGACTAACTTGATCAGATTGAATCTATTTATGTAAGCGTAACCTGAAATATTACTCATATAATCCTGCATATACATCAAATATTTAATGCAACTATTTTTACAATCTATAGGTCTAACCAATAAAGATAATAAATAACAATAATTTGTTGGAGTAAATACTATATGGTGTATAGATATAATTTTGACCTGGTTCAATCAGGAGCTCATCAAAAAGTAATCAATTCAAAATATAAAGAAAATTTCGATATATTAGTAGAATACTTATCCAATTATGATAAAAAACATAATGACAATGAAGGATCATTACAAAAAAGAACTTTGAACAATCTAATAAATATTAAACCACCATTAAATGATACTCAAAAAGCAACTATTTATAAGGGGTTAGCACTACTGCTACATCCTGATAAATATGATCTTAGCTTAAGTACAAGATCTACACCACAAACTGCTGAAACTTTATTTAAAATGATAAATAATTTACTACAAGAAAACGACATGCTAACAATTTTACAAGGCTCTTTACAAACTCTTAGAAACAAAGGTGAAAAGAGTATTACCATGGAAAGCAATCCATTACCAAAAACACAGCCACAAAAACCCAAGGCTCCACCTACTCAGTTTACCCAAGCTGAAGCAACAAAGAAAAAATTTGTTCCACCAAAAGAACAAGAACACAACAGAAAATTGTCACCAGAAGAATATCTAAAATACCTGAAAAAGAAACAATTAGTACGAGAAATGTACCTAAAACATTGGGCGTATGAGCAAAGAAAAAGATTTGAACAACATCAAAGAGCAGCTCACATAAAAAAACCTCAACCTAATGATATAAAAATTGATCCTATAATTGAAGCAATTCAATTATCCTGCAATAACATTACATCTGTATATCAAAAACTACATTTTTCAAGTGATTTACGTTATAAAAAAAAATGCTGCGAAGATATATCAAAACATTACAATAATATCTCGTATTATTATAAATTATTACAACAAACACCAACAATCCCAAGAAGTCAGTTCAATCAAATAAATAATACTATCTTTACTATTATGCCATTATATCAACAATCATTAATTTTGTTGAACATAACTAATACGGCTATTCAAATGATGGAAGAACAAAATAAAATACAATTGAGTTATACTAAGGACGGCACTATTAATAAATCTTCTTATGATAGAACATTAGAAATCTATGAATCATTATTAATTCAATTAGAAAATTCTCCAGCAAATCTAAAAGCATTGTTTAAACAACCAGATCTACAACAAGGCTTAATCAACCTTAAAAATATAGCTACAAAAACTATAGATTTTTATAATGAACTCCAACAAATGCAACAACCAAAAAAAATGAAACCAGATCGCCAAAAACCAATACCACGCAGATGGTAAAAACTTAATATTATTATAAATCCAATACTTCTTTAACAAACGGTATAGTCAGCTTACGTTTAGCAGCCAGAGAAGCGCTGTCTAAACGCTCTAAAATAGCAAATAATTGGCCAGTACTCCTAGACATTCTAGAAAGTAAAAAATTAGCAACTGGTTTACTAATTTGCAACCCAATTTGCTCGGCACGCATCATTAGTGCAGCAATTTTTTCTTGTTCAGTTAATTCATGTAAATGATATGTAACCCCCCAAGTCATACGTGACTTTAAATCTGGCAACTGTAATTTTAAACCATTAGGCGGCAAAGTTGCTGCGATAATCAATTTATGTTTTTTAGCACGAATATTATTAAACAAATAAAATAAATTTTCTTCTAAAACATCATTGGATCCAATTAAATGAACATCATCTAAGCATAATAAAGATATATTCTCTAAACCATTAAAAAAATTATCACTACTGCTAAAATTACTTAATATATTTTTTAATGACAAATAAATCGCTTGTATATTATTCTCTAAAGCATTGTTACAACAAGCTTGCAATAAATGTGTCTTACCAACTTCATGTTTACCCCACAAATAAAAAAATTCTTGAACATTTTGTGGTTCTAAAAAATTTTTCAACGCAAACAATAATTGTTGATTACTTCCAGGAAAAAACCCATTAAAAGTTGCATTATCTAATAATTTAAACTCTAACGGCAATTGTACTAGCATATTTATGATAATTGTAGCGTATAAATCAATGTGTTATCGTCATGATTATTATTGTGCTCTTCTTGTAATAATTTGTTAGTTGAAACAGCATTTTTTATGGCTTGTTTACCGCCGGTTGCTACAATGGAAAATTCCACTTCGCCAGCTTGAAATTTTGTAGCTTGAAAAGTGTTAACAACAGCTAAATTTTGCAAATATTTTTCAACTTGCACATAATCTTCTAAATTAATCACATTACTAATTTTCATTAAAACTACTTCTTTTGCTATTGCTGAATTGTTTCCAACTGTATAATGATGAACAAAATGTTCCATAAGCTTATCAATAAACAAATTAGCTTGTATTGCAAAATTAATACTTTTAGTTTCAACATTTTGATTGTCTATATTATTAATATCAGCAAGCTGATCATTAAACTGCCAATCATTAATAATAGATTTCCAAGAAATATGTAATACATCATCTTTTGTATTACATTCTACAATTATAACTTCGTCTGCAGAATATTTTTTAGACGCCTGTTTAATTGAATCTGTTAATTTTGCATCCAATGGATCTGCATGCAAAATTTCCACTTCTTTTAAATCAAACATTGGTAAAATAATTGGTAAACCACGTTTCTTTGCTAATACTATAATTTGTTGTAATAATTCTTGCTCTGGACTGAAAGTGGCAGCTGTAAAAGACTTAGGCCATATAATAGTTAACGGTCGATGTTCATCTAAAAACATGTGACCATTTTCTGCTAAAGCTTTATTAATTAATTTTTTATCAAAATATATTTTTAATATTGTTTTGTTATTCGGTTGCTCATCATCTTTTAATTGATTAACAACAGTATCCATGTATTCATACTTACTAACATATTTATCAACATCTTCTATAGATAAGCTTTTGGGTTTTCCTGTAATTTTTTCTAATACCTTAACAAATTCCTGTTTTATTAAAATATTTCTTTGCTCTAAACTAATAGATTTAGACGGTACTTTAATTTCTGCATTATATAAATCCTCCACTAAAAGAGCATTTGCAGTATTTATCATTAAAAACATTAACAACCAATATATTCGCATATAGTTATCCAAACACTTTTGGCAAGGTAACTCCCAATTGCCCCTGATATTTACCTTTACGATCCGCATAAGAAATCTCACATTCATCATTAGGATCTGCACCTAAAAATAACATTTGCGCTACCCCTTCATTAGCATAAATTTTAGCAGGTAACGGAGTAGTATTAGAAAATTCTAAAGTTACATGCCCTTCCCATTCTGGCTCTAAAGGAGTCACATTTACTATAATACCACAACGAGCATAAGTAGATTTTCCTAAACAAATTGTTAATACATTGCGTGGTATTTTAAAATATTCAATAGTATGTGCCAAAACAAAAGAATTAGGTGGAATAATACAAACATCCGATTTAACATCTACAAAACTTGCTGGGTTAAATTGTTTTGGATCAACAATGGCAGTATTAATATTAGTGAAAATTTTAAATTCATTTGCGCAACGTACATCGTATCCATAGCTAGAAACACCGTAAGATATTATCTTACCAGCATTAATTTGTTTGTCAGAAAATGGCGAAATCATATTATGTTTTAACGCCATCTCTTTAATCCATCGATCTGATTTAATACCCATATTATTATACCTAAACTAATCTATAACTATTTGTGAAGTATCTAATTTTAAATCTATTGGTAAAATAGACAATTGCGCAACAATGTTTGTTGCAATGGAATGATAAATTTTACTAATACTACTATCTGGAAAAGCTAGGACTGTTGGTATACCCAAATCCGCTTGGCGACGAATATTTAAATCTAATGGTATATTACCAAACAATCGCACTCCATATTTAGCGGCCATATCAAAACCACCATTCACACCAAAAATATCATGCTGATGATTACAATTAGAGCAAATAAAAGAACTCATATTTTCAACTATTCCTAAAATTGGAATGTTTAATTTTTGCAACATAACTAAAGCTTTTTGCGCATCTAATAAAGCTATTGGCTGTGGAGTAGTTACAATTACTGTACCACTAACCGGAATCTTCTGCGCTAAGGTTAATTGAATATCACCAGTACCAGGAGGTAAATCAACAATTAAATAATCTAACTCTGGCCAAAGAGTATCATGTAATAGTTGCAATAATCCACCACTAACCATTGGGCCTCGCCATACAACTGGCGCATCTTCTTCTAACAAATGTCCAATAGAAATACAATGTAATCCATACGCAGTATGTGGCTGTAATTTATTATCAACGATTTTTACCCTTTCTGGACAACCTAACATATGAGGCAAACTAGGCCCATATAAATCAGCATCTAAAATACCAACTTTAGCTCCTTGTTCTTTTAAAGCTAATGCTATATTAACTGCGACCGTGGATTTTCCGACTCCTCCCTTACCAGATCCGACTGCAATAATATTTTTAATGTTAGGAACTTTTTCTACATTTTTGTGATAAGCATGTGTCTGTATTTTAATATTTATGTTAATTTCTAGAACTAAACCTATACCAACTTCTTCTGCTAAACTTATAATAACTGGCTCTAACAACATATACAGTTTTTTATAAAGTTCTTGTGCATGCTTATCTAATATAAATCCAAATTGTAAATTTAAAATTACCTGGCAGTTATTTATAATTAATTCTTTAATACAATTAGCTGTTACTAAATCTGTAGCCAAATATGGATCTTTATATTTAGCTAATTCTGCATATATTTTTGATTTTAATAGATCTGTTTTTAACACTTCTGATTTATGTTCTTTCAAATTTATCGACCTTCTTTCTTTCATACTAATTTAATTATTTACTTTAATTCTCTATGCCTAGCTTGCACATTACCTAAATTTAAATTAGCAATTTTTAACTGCTTAGCAAGATTTTCTGCTAAATATACAGATCTATGTATACCACCTGTACAACCTAATGCAATCGTTACATAACTTCGATGATCTGTCTTAAAGTATACTAGCCAATCACTAACAAATGACACTAACTTTTTTGTCATTTGTTGAGCAAGACTGCTCTGCTCTAAAAATTCTACAACTTCACTATCCAACCCTGTTAAAGAACGCAAATTTACTTGCCAATATGGATTAGGTAGACATCGAACATCAAACACAAAATCAGCATCTGCTGGTAACCCATACTTAAACCCAAATGACTGTAATAATATATGTAATTGACCTTCTTTTAAATGCTGCACAACGCGTTCTCGAATTAAATTATACAATCCGTGTTGCGATAAATTTGTAGTATCTAAAATAAAATCAGCTAAATTAGAAATTGTTAGAAGCATATTACGTTCTTTAATAATTGCTTCCCGCAACGTAAAATTTTCATTCATCCTGGTTAATGGATGCTTACGCCTTGTATCACTAAAACGCTGTAACAATATATTATCATTAGCATCTAAGTAAATCACATCAACCTTTTTATAACTAGTACGTAATTGAGAAATAATATTTTCTATGTCAGTTACATCTGTTTGTAAATTCCTAGAATCTATACTAATTGCTACTTTACTATGCAGATTACCTATTGTTTGGTCTAAAAGCGGTAAGAAAGCAACAGGTAAGTTATCTATACAATAAAATCCTAGATCTTCTAACGAGTGCAACGCAACTGTTTTGCCTGATCCAGAACGACCACTAACAATTATTATTTGCTGCATGCTTAAGCCTAAATTTATACTAATAAGTTCACTTGATATTCTACAACTTTATAATGTAAATCTTAACAATATATCTCTATTAAGTAAATTTATCTCCCAGGGTGTCAGCGATCTGCCTTCCTAGTTAAGTATGTTTTTTTTATTAAATTCACATAAGTTAACAATAAAGCAATTAAAGCATTTCGGAGTTCGTGCTGTACACACATACCTACCATGCAAGATTAGCCAATGATGTGCATTAACTAAAAATTTTTTAGGGATTGTTTTTAATAGTTGCAGCTCAGCGGTAAGTGGGGTTTGAGCGTTTATTAAGCCAATTCTATTAGCAACCCGAAAAACATGTGTATCTACAGCAATAGTTGGTTGTTGCCATGCTGTATTTAATATGACATTGGCTGTTTTTCTACCAACTCCGGGCAAACTTTCTAAATTTTCTCTAGTCTTAGGAACTTTTGAATCAAATTTTTCTACTAAGATTTTGCATGTTTTAATAATATTTAACGCTTTAGTTCGAAACAGTCCTATAGATTTAATTTGCTTTTGTAAATTTTTTTCGCCTAATTGCAGTATTTGTTCTGGAGTGTTAGCAATACTAAATAATTTGCTAGTAATTTTATTAACCATTATATCAGTAGCTTGAGCTGACAATATAACTGAAATTAGAAGTTCAAAGTTATTGTTATATTTTAGTTCGGTGGTTGGATTTGGTTGTGTTTTGGCAAATCTTTTAAAAATTTCCAGTACTTTTTGAGGTATCATATATGATCTAACGCCCCTGCAACTTAACCCGTTAAGGAACCAAAGAAGGCGAAGTAGTTTTCTCATATACCGTTTCAGAGGTATAATCTTTATTTGGCCCATGAACTTTATATGTTAATTTAAATTTATCTTCTAAAAATTCATAATTTGCCTGATAGTTATCTTTACTGCACAAATGCTCTCCTGTAGCACATATTGATTGGCTTTTAGTAGCGGTTTGTGTATGATCCTTGAAATTTAATTTATAAAATATTCCCTCTTTTTTCCCATCTTGAGCAAAATATTTTTCTATTTGATCTTCTTTCTCGTGGTAAGAATAGATGTATTCTTTTCGTATATTAAATTTTTCACCATTACTCATAATAAGCTCTCCTTCCTCTAAGTAATATAGATCATTATTATTTTCAATAAAAGAGCTTAATTTTACAGTCCCTTTCACGGTACCTAATGGTTGAAGAACATCATTTCTTATTAAATTTCTACTAAAAGACCATACTCCTTGCAATTTTTTAAAAATATCTCTAATCATCATAACTATTTCCCCGTTAACTGTAACCTATATATTAATTACCTAAAGGGTGACTTTCTTTCATTTGACACCATCCACCCGGCAGCTAACGCTGCCACCCTCCTTCGAAGCGAAGGAGGGTAAAATATACGTAAATTAAAGTCTTTATTATCATCAACAAGTAATAACCATATAGGTTAATATTAATTAAAAAAGTAGAGAATAATGTAAAATGTACGATAAACTCACCCTCCTTCGCTTCGAAGGAGGGTGGCAGCGTTAGCTGCCGGGTGGATGGTGTCAAATGAAAGAAAGTCACACTTTTAGTCGCACCCTTACCTAAAAGTAAGGTTTATTTCTACTAGAAATGTTATTATACTTATCATATAAATAGAGTCCTATGCCTAATGTAATGGCTGTCCCAATTACATAAGAATATTTTGAATCATATTTCCATAATAAGTTATTTTTTCTTATTGATAAATTACTAGATTCAAATTAAAAAGCAACAAAATTAAAGATAATATCAGCAATTTAAAGGAGGGCAAGGCATGTTAATATTAACAGATCAACATTGTATTCCTTGTGATAGCAAGATCTATTTGTTAACTATTGAAGAAGCCAGGGACATGCTGCGTGAAGTTGCAGGATGGGAATTTAAACAAGATCCATATAGAATTTACAAATGCTTTCGGTTTAAAAATTTTTACCAAACTATATCTTTTGTTAATGTTGTGGCATGGATTGCCAATCAAGAAAATCATCATCCTCGTTTAGAAGTCGAATATAACACATGCATGGTAGAATATTGGACACATAGTATTAATGGCTTATCTGAAAATGATTTTATTTGTGCCGCCAAAATAAATCATTTATATAGTCGCTGGCGCGAAATTGCATAATTACTATTTTGTCCACCAATTTTAAATTTTTAGATATGTTTGCAATAGTGACAAAAGAGTGATAAAAATCATCTTTCATTGTGCGATGAAAGCGTTCGCAAATACCATTAGTTTGTGAGAACATGCTTTTGTTTTATGGTATAGTACTTTTTCATTAAATTTTTATGTATTGAAGGGAGTCAGTTATGTCGCTTTTAGATGAGCTTTGTTCACATTCCATGAAGTTAATTGAGGGTTATATAGGAGAAAACCAAATATATACAAGCGAACAATGTGCTGTGTCAATCTCTGCACGCTGGACAGCTAGTTTATGTTGGTTGTTTGGCCAAAAAGAAGAATTAAAGAAACAAAAAGTTACTTCTGCACAAAAATTTTTAGAATTATTACGCATGGAAATAAAAACTAATTATTCGGCATCTTCAGTTTCCACCCTAGAACCAACATTAAAAATTATACAAGAAAAAATCAAAACAGAAATAGATTCAATTACTTTAATAAGGCTACAGTACAATGCCGCCCCAAGTTCATATGATGCTAGGTTAAATATTTTCGCTAAATTAATATCGTATACTCTAGAACCAGAACAATTAAAATCTATGTCATTTGCCGTGATATTAGAAAAAAATGAAGCAACCTCTAATATAACTAAAGTATTACTATTACTGGAAAATATATTGTTAAAGGTTAAATTTGACAGTTTTTTAGCTAGCGAGCCTGTCCTAAGAGCCCCAATAACTTTTATTATGAATCATGGCGAATTTATATTAAATGAATTAATGAATAATATTGCCGTACTGGCAGAAAAAAGACAAAATAAAAACACATTAAATCCATCTGTAGAAAGAAATTTTTTAATTGGCCAACTTAATGGGTTAATGCATGAATTGCGAGATAAAACCCGTTCTAGTGGAATTAAAGAGATCATATCTAAATTAGAAGCAATGACAGCCACATTGAAAACAGAAGAAATATCATATAAACGTGAACAATCCCAACAAAAACTAAGAATAACTACAGCTTGATGGACTAAAGTAGGCGCGTTGGTGCGTAAGAGGAATTAGTTTTATGCCATACAAAACCAAGTTCAACTACAGTGACAAGGTCTAATTGATGGAAAAAATTTTTAAAAAAATTTTAAAAGGATACCAACTATTTAGAAAAAAATATGTGCTTGATGATCAATCCATTATGCAACCTCTTTCTTACCATGGTCAAAAACCTGAAGTTATGGTCATTGCTTGTTGCGATTCTAGAGTCGATCCAGCATTAATCTTACAGTGTGATCCTGGAGATTTATTTGTAGTTCGTAATGTGGCCAATATTGTACCTCCATATGAAAAAGATAGTTCTTACCACGGCACCAGTGCCGCATTAGAATTTGGCATATGCTATTTAAACATTAAACATTTAATTTTATTAGGACACAGTCAATGCGGAGGAATAGAAGCATTATTAAAACCAACCAACAATAAAGAAAATGATTTTATCAATAATTGGGTTTCTATAATTAAAAAACATGACCATGAGCTACATCATGTTAACCAGCACGCTGCGGATAGCTATGCAAAATTAGCTTTACAGCAATCGCAGCATAACTGTATGACTTTTCCCTGGATTAAAGACAGGGTTCTCAATACAAAACTAACTATCCATTTATGGTTTTTTGATATTAAAACAGGGCAAATTTTTACCTACTCCAAACAGGAAAACAGGTACAAGCCTTTAGAGTAGAGATATAATCGATTACTATCATAAGCCCTGTCAGCAATAACTCCAGATATTTTATGATCTATCAACTATTTTTACATTATTTTTAGTTAACAAAATTTCTTGAATATCATTTTTCACCATATTTTGTTCAGATAATTTTGCAACATTTTCGGATTTTATGCGTGCTAATTTAGAAATACGCCTCTCGCGTGCTTTAGAGATGATTTGTTTTTTATCGATGATAGATTGAGGTTGCTCTAAATCTATTGGTACAATATCGATACAATCAACAGGACAAGGATCTAAACATAATTTACATCCTATACATTCGTTTACTAATACAGTATGCATATGTCCAACAGCACCAATAATTGCATCAAATGGACAAGCATCTAAGCATATGCCACATCCAATACAGGCTTGTTCTTTAATGATTGCAGATAACATAAACTACCGTAATAAAACTATTTATTATTTAACTCGCATTCCAGGCTCAGCACCATCATGTGGCTCTAAAATCCATAATTTACCATCATTGTTATTACCACTAGCTGCCAAAACCATTCCTTGCGATACTCCAAAACGCATTTTACGTTCTTTTAAATTCGCAACTATTACTGTACATTTTCCAATTAAATCAGCTGGTTTATATGCGGACTTTATACCAGCAAAAACTTGCCTAGTTCCTAAATCACCAACATCTAATGTTAACTTTAATAATTTTTCAGCTTCTGTTACATCTTCCGCATTAATAATTTTTGCAATCCTTAAATCTATTTTTGCAAAATCTTCGATACTGATTTCTGATACCGTATCCATATCAACCATATCATACCCCACTAAATCTTTTAACTAATTCATCTACCGTAACTTCTTCTATTTTTGGGAACAAATTTATTTTTTCCCCAACTGGCGCACCAATTGGTAAGCAAATAAAATCCACAGCATTAGCTAAAGGTATTTTGTCTATTAGTTTATCTTTTAAGACCAACGATAAAATCTTATCCGCTGTCTCTGGAATTATTGGCCATGAAGTTATAGCAAAAATACGAATTAAATGTAAACAATCACTCAAAACATAACCAGCTTGTGCTTTATCTTGTTTTATAGTTATCCATGGCTGCATATGTGTTAAATACTCATTACCAAGCGACCAAAGTGCACGCATATTATTAACAACTTCACGATACTTTAATTCGGCATGAGCTTGATCAAGATTATTACATAATATTTGTGCTTTTTTTAACACATCTGCACTAACTGTTTTAATCGTATGCTCAGGAACAACTCCATTAAAATATTTGGTTATCAGAGTTAAAACACGGGATATAAAATTACCTAAGCTATTAGCTAAATCATTATTTATTACCCTAGCAAAACTTTCAAAACTAAAACTTGAGTCATTAGATTCAGGAACAGTAGCCATTAAATAATAACGCCAATAATCCACTGGGAACAACTCTAACGCCTGATCAGTAAATACACCACGGTTTTGGCTTGTTGAAAATTTACCACCATCATAATTCAACCAATTGAATCCTTTAATATGCTCTACCATAGTCAATGGCCTACCTGCTCCTAATAAAATCGCTGGCCACATTACTGCATGAAATGGCACATTATCTTTAGCCATAAATTGCGTATAGTAAACATTTTCCTGATCTTCCCACCATTCTTTCCAAGCATCTGGAGAATTTTTCTGTTTTGCCCAATCCATTGTAATGCTAATATATCCATTTGGAGCATCAAACCAAACATAAAAAACTTTGCCTTCATACCCTAGCTTAGGTATAGGAATGCCCCAATCTAAATCTCGAGAAATACATCGTGCCTCTAACCCCTCTTCTAGCCATTTGCGAATTATCCCAGCAACCAATTTTGAGGGATTTTCTAGCCGCCTGGACCACTCTTCAACTTTAGATTGTAATTTTGGTAAATCTAGAAATAAATGCTTTGTTGAACGTAGCTCCAACTTATCAGAAGGACTTAAACTAGAAGAAGGATTTTTTAAATTTAATGGATCAAGCAATGCACCACATCCATCACATTGATCACCGCGAGCTTTTTCGTAATTACATTTGGGACAAGTGCCAATTATATATCGATCTGGAAGAAACCTTTTATCGGTAATCGAATAAAACTGCTCAATCGTTTTTTCCAAAATATAACCATTTCTCTCTAAATCGTTAAACATCTGTTGGGTTAATGTTTTATTCGACTCAGTAGAAGTTTGACCAAAATAATCAAATGATAAGTTAAATCTCATATAGATCTCTTTTTGCATTTGATACATCTTTTGGCAATAAACAGCAACTGGTTGCCCTGCATCTAGTGCCGCAATCTCAGCTGGTGCACCATGATCATCTGTACCACAGATAAATAAAACCCGCTCTTGACGTTGCCTTAAATATCGTGCATACACATCTGCCGGCAACATCGAGCCAACCAAATTGCCAAGATGTTTAATGCCATTTATATAGGGCAGTGCACTAGTAATAAGATATTTTTTCATAGACCGATTGTAACACAGCAAAATATCATTACACTATTACCAATGTCACAAAAACAAATAGCTTTAGCTGAAAAAATTTTCTTAACCCAAGCTAAATTAGACAAGACTCATTTAGCCAAGATACTATCTAGTTTGCTAATTAAATCTATAGATTATGCTGACTTATATTTTCAAGCTATAAGTTCAGAAAGCTGGTACTTAGAAGATAATATAGTTAAATCTGGTAGCTATGGAACCACGAAAGGAGTAGGTATTCGCGCTGTTAGTGGTGATAAGAGCGGACTTGCGTTCTCCGAAGATATTATCCAGTCTTCGATTGAAGAAGCATCCAAGGCTGCCAGAAGCATTGCAACGTCAAGCGACATAGATAAAGTTGTAGGGATAAAACCTTTTCATAAAAACTCAACTATCTCTAAACACCATCTATATTTAGAACAAAATCCTTTAGGATCTATTTCGGATCAAGAAAAAGTTACTCTGTTACAAACAATAAATGAATTTGCAAGAGGACTAGATCCTAGAATATCTCAAGTTACAGCATCCTTAGCTGCCAGCCACGAAATTATTTTAATAGCATCTAGCGATGGAATATATACTGCAGATCTTAGACCATTAATTAGATTAAATATTAATGTTATAGCCAAAACAAACAATCGTATAGAACAAGGAACAGCTGGTGGCGGTGGACGATTTACAAGTTACGAAATATTTACTAAAAATAATTGGGAGTTAGCACATAAATATGTAAAACGAGCTGTACACTTAGCTCTAACTAATTTAGATGCAACAGCCGCACCAGCTGGCAATATGCCTGTTGTTTTAGGACCAGGTTGGCCTGGGATATTATTACATGAAGCAATTGGACATGGCTTAGAAGGAGATGCTATTAGAAAAGGCTCTTCTGTTTTTGCTGGAAAACTCGGTCAACAAATAGCTAGTAATTTATGCACCATAGTTGATGATGGTTGCCTAAGATCTATGCGTGGCTCACTAAACATCGATGACGAAGGAACACCTACTCAAAACACAGTTCTTATAAACCATGGCATATTGGAAAATTATTTACAAGATAAATTAAATGCTAAACTTATGAACCAAAAATCTACTGGCAATAGCCGAAGACAATCATACGCTTACCTACCAATTCCTCGTATGACTAACACCTATATGTTGCCTGGCACTAGCCATCCAGAAGATATTATAAAAAGCGTCTCTAAAGGAATTTATGCTGTTAATTTTGCTGGTGGTCAAGTAGACGTTACCTCAGGTAAATTTGTATTTGAAGCTAACGAAGCTTATTTAATTGAAAATGGCAAAATTACAACCCCTATAAAAGGTGCAACTATCATTGGTAATGGACCAGAAGTACTACAAAAAGTTGTAATGGTTGGTAATGATTTACAATTAGATCCTGGCATTGGTACATGTGGTAAAGATGGACAATCCGTTCCAGTCGGCGTTGGCCAGCCAACACTTTTAATTAACGAATTAACTGTTGGTGGAACAAAATGTTAAATCATAAATATTTAGAACAATTAACTACAGCTATTAAAAAAATTTTGCTGTTCTCTAAAAAAAACCACGTTAATTGTGAAGTGGCAGCTAATATTAATATAGGATTATCAGTAAATGTTAGAATGCAAAATGTAGACACTGTAGAATTTAATAATAATAAAAAAATTTATATTACTGTATATGCAGCTCAAAATAAGGGGACTGTTGCTACTACCGAATTAGATGAACAATCTTTAGAAAACGCAGTAACCAAAGCAATTTCTATTGCTAAATTTACTAACTCTGATCCATATGCTGGGCTTCCGGATCCAAGTTTAATCACTAAAAACATTATAGATTTAGATTTAAATCATCCAGAAAACATAGATGCCAACTATGGAATTAATCTTGCAAAAAATTGTGAACTCGTAGCTCTTAATTATCATCCAGCTATAAAAAATTCTGATGGAGCCATGTTTACTTATAACTCTAGTTTTATAGCAATTGGTAATAGTCACGATTTTATTGGAGCATACCCAACTACTAGCTATAGCTTATCTTGTGCTACTATTGCGGAACAATATGGCAATATGCAGCGTGATGGTGATTTTACTGTTGCTAGATGTTTACAAGATTTAATTTCACCAGAAGATTTAGGCAGACAAGCCGCTCTACAAACTGTAGATCGGTTAGGAGCAAAACCAATTCCAACCTGTAAAACTCGGGTACTCTTTACTCCAAAAGTTGCTTCTGGATTATTAGCTAATCTAATTGCTGCAATTGCTGGAAGTAACATTTGCAATAAATCATCATTTTTATTAGATAAACTAAACAATAAAATATTTCCAGAATTTATTAATATAATAGATGATCCATTTGTTAAGCGCGGCTTAGCCAGTGCATCTTTTGATGATGATGGCATTGCAACCAAAAAACAATCAATAATTACTAATGGAGTATTGAATACTTATTTGTTAAGTAATTATTTTGCAAAAAAACTACAAATGGCACCAACCGGACATGCGGGTGGCATACATAATTTATTTATACAAAGCACTGATACTGATCAGAGCGTTATTCAAAAATCTAACCATTCTATACAAGCTGTAAAATCAACAACTGATAGATGGGCTGGTTGCTCTAACTTAATTAAACAAATGAATACTGGATTAATAGTTACAGAAACAATTGGCCATGGAGTTAATTTAGTAACTGGCGATTACTCCAAAGGTGCTTTTGGTTTTTGGGTAGAAAATGGCAAAATAATGCATCCAGTCGAAGAAATTACTATTGCTGGAAATTTAAATGATATGTTTAAAAATATTTTGGCAGTTGGTTCAGATTTTGATTATCAAAATAATATTATTACAGGATCTATTTTAATAGATAATTTAACTGTAGCTGGGAGTTGACATGCCAAATACACATAACCATCTTGCAAACATAGCAACATTTTTTAACAAAGCCATTTTGGAAATTGCTAATTTTAACACCTCTATAAAATTACTTGATTTTGGGTGTGGTGCTGGGCAATTAATAGAAGATTTGCAACAATATGGGTATGATGCATACGGCACAGATCTTTATATTAACCAAGAAAATTTAACAATTAATGATCGCCTTAAAAAAATTCAACTTAATCCATATCAATTACAATTTGACAGTAATTATTTTGACATAGTTATTTCTACTTCTGTGTTAGAGCATGCTCAAAATACTCAAGAGTGTTTTCACGAAATTCACCGCATATTAAAACCAGGTGGATATGCTATGCATATGTTTCCAGGAAAATGGTACCTACCAAGTGAACCACATATTTATGTACCTCTTGTAAATTGGTTTTGGCCGCATTGTCCTAAATGGTGGTTAATGTTGTGGGCTATGATAGGAATCCGAAACCAATTTCAAAAAGGGCAATCATGGAAACAAGTATCTGAGCAAAACATACAATTTTGTAAAACAAATCTACTTTATAAAAATACTAAATATTATAATAATTTAGCTATAAAAGTTTTTGGGAACTACTCTTGGCCAATGGTTTTTTATATTAACAATGCTCCTGGTAAATTTAGCAAAATATTTAGAAAATTACCAATCAAATCACTATCTGGCTTTTTATCTAAAGAATTTAGAATGAGTTTTTTAGTGATGAAAAAAAATTAGAAATCTTTGAACATATAATATATTTTAATAGATAATTTAATCATAGCTGGGAGTTAATAGTATGAAAATCAAATATTTATTAATATTGTTGATGTTATATTTAGTTGCTTGTACACCTGGAACTTTGGATGGCAAACCTAAAGACACTACTGAATATCTTGAAAAAAAAGCTAAAACCAAAGAATATTTAGATAGATATAAACTTCAGCATCGCCCACGACGAATGAGCCAGCCTTATACTAACGATACCCCACCGCCATCACAGAAGAAACATCAGTAACCAATGCAATGGGTATATTTATGATAATTTTATCTGATTCTTCTATGCCTATTGCTGCATCAGGATTTGAGATTAATTCTATCATGAAAACGTTACTTTTTTCTTGAGCAGGCTTGAGAGGAGTTTGATCTTTTATTGAAAATTGGCACCATGGCAACCAATTTATACCGATTTTGGTTACCACACTACCCATTATAGTGAAAATTATATACATTACCGTTATATATTAATCTACATTCCCATAAATCCAGGCGGTAATTTATCGGTCATAGATTGCATCATTTTTAACATATTGCCTTTATTAGATAATTTTTTAGTCATTTTTTCCATTTGCTGATAATGTTTAACCAATTTATTTAAATCCTGAACATGAGTCCCAGATCCTTTGCAAATTCTATTTTTTCTAGAACTAACATTAAGTAATGCCGGATAAATCCTTTCTTTTTTGGTCATAGAATCAATAATAGCAATCATAGTTTTAATGTGTTCATCACTAACTTTAGCTTTTATGGTACTAGACATTGCAGCAAACCCTGGCATTTTATCTATTAAACTCCCAATACCGCCCATATTTTTCATTTGTAAAAGTTGATCACGTAAAATAGTAAAATTAAATTGTCCTTTTATAACTTTTTTAGCAATTTTTTCAGCTTCGGTTCGATCTATCTTTGCTTCGATTTCTTCAATCAAAGATAAAACATCTCCCATACCTAAAATACGTGAGGCTATTCGATCTGCATAAAACACGTCTATTGCATCTAATTTTTCGCCAGTTGTATAAAACTTGATCGGCTTCCCGGTAACATGCCGAACAGATAATGCGGCTCCACCTCTAGTATCACCATCTAATTTGGTTAAAATAATTCCAGTAAGTGGCAAGCTGTCATTAAATTGCTTAGCAGTGTTAGCTGCATCTTGACCAGTCATACCATCCACTACAAACAATGTCTCTATTGGTTGCAACGTATCGTGTAACAGTTTTGCTTCCTGCATCATAGCTGGATCTATATGTAATCTACCTGCGGTATCTATAATCAATACATCTTTAAATTGCCGTTTAGCTGCATCCAATGCTGATTCTGCAATTTTTTGTACAGTATCTTGAGCATTAGATTTAAAAAAACTAGCACCAACTTGATTCGTCACTTGCTCTAATTGCAAAATAGCCGCTGGCCGATATATATCACAACTTGCTAACATAACACTTTTTTGATGTTTTTCTTGTAAATACTTAGCAAGTTTGGCACAAGTTGTAGTTTTACCACTACCTTGCAAACCAACTACCAAAATTACAGCAGGTCGATTAGTTTTTAAATTGATGGCCGAGTGCTCGCCCATCAAATTAATTAATTCTTGTTGTACTAATTTGATTAAAAATTGTTCTGCAGTTAAATGCGGATCAATTAATTTATGTAAAACACTAGTACGGATCGCACTAATAAAGTGGTTAATAGCCGTTAATGCAACATCCGCATCCAATAAAGATTTTTTAACTTGCTGTAATACTTCGTTTAAATCAGACTCTGATATTTTATTTTTACCAGTTAATTTGCTCCACGCACTTTTAAAGTTTTCTGATAAATTTTCAAACATAAATAAAATCCCCCAAATATAAATATATTTGATTTGTTACTAATGAGTTTTTAGTGTTCAAAAAAATAATGAGAGCTGTTTGAGCACCGCGCAGCGGTGCGAGTTCGCGAATTATTTTTTTGAACACTAAAAACTCAAGTGCGTTCTGTATATAAAGCTAACAGCTCTGTCACATAATTTCTAGTTGCAGCATGACAACTTATCATTCTTCTAGCCTGAAAGGTAGTCAATTCTGTAGCTTTACTGTAAATTTTCTTGGTAAATACAGTAAAATGGTTAGAAATTAGCACCGGTACACCTTTTTTTGACAATTTAATTGCTAAATCCGCTAAAATTTGCTGATTACTTGCGTCAAAACCACCAGCTTGATAGCTAATAAAATTCGCAGTTGTGCTAAGTGGTACATATGGTGGATCACAATATACAACCGAGTTACGCACTTTGACTTTAGTTAATGATTCTTTAAAATCCCTCAAAAAGAACTGGGCTCTTTGAGCCTTTAAACAAAACAATCTCATAGATTCTGCTGGAAAATTAAGCTGCTTATGGCTGCCAAATGGTACATTAAATTTATTATTTTTGTTAAATCTACATAGACCATTATATCCATGTCTATTTAGATACAAAAATAAAGCAGCTCTTGTTATTAGATCTTGATCTTGCTCCATATTATTAAATTGATCGCGAATTTTATAATATTGAATAGCAGTATTATTTTTACTAATAAAAAATTTGTTACAAAAATTGATAAACTCATCACCATATTGCTGTAATGTCTTATATAAATTAATTAAATCTGAATTTGCATCACTTAAAATATAACTTTCGTAATTGGTATTTAAAAAAATCGCACCAGAACCCACAAATGGCTCGATTAATACCTTACCAATAGGTAATTTAGCTAATATAAAGTTTAGAAACCTATATTTACTACCAGGCCACTTAATAAACGGCCTGATTTTACTTTCTTTTAATTTTATCATATGTTTGTTAGTTTACATGCTATCTATTTCCGCCTATAATTAAGGCAAATAACAATAAAAAATATAAATTATGTTTAATTGTACTGGACTAAACAATAAAAGTATTTTTCTATTATTGGCAACTTTGTTGTTCCATCAGTCAGCTATTAGCATGACTTTAATAGAAGTTGTAAATTATGTATTAGAAACTCATCCAACAATTATGGCTAACGAAAAATCTGTAGATGTATTTCAGTATCGCTACCATCAATCCTTTGGTACATTTTTACCAGAAATAAGCTACGGAAGAATTGAAAATCATGAAAGAACTAATAATGCTCCCAGCAGCTATCCAACACCAATTTACCTTACTGCACATTCCAATGATTTTAATTTAAAGCAAAATCTATTTTCTGGATTTAAAGATTTTAATGCTAATAGAGCTGCAATGTGGCGTTATACTTCAACAAAAGAAAATGCTCTTTTTAATATTAACACCCAAGTACTTGAAGTAATTATCTCTTACATTACAGTTTTACAACAAGAAAAAATATTAACCATTGCGCTAGACAATGAAAAATTTTTTCAAAAAGCACTTGATAATTTAGAAAAATTATTTGAAAGCGGTGCGACAGACAAAGCTGATTTCTTATTAGTTAAAAATAATTTACAAAACGCTAAAGGCACAACATTACAATCACAAAAAGATTATGATTCAGCAGTATCCAAATTTAGAAATTCTATAAATTTAGTTCCAAAAAATTTATCACCATTACGTTCAATATCTAAGTACATTAATCCTGATCCACAATCCACAATAGAATTAGCATTACAACAAAATCCTTCTATTAAAGAAGCCCAAGCAAAAATTAAAACTCTAGAGCATGAGTTAAGAGGAGCTTCTAGTACGTTAATGCCATCCTTAGACATGATTGTTTCTAAAAGCCAATCAGCAAATACTACCGGTTTACGAGGAAAAAGCGGTAATACTAAGGTTGGGATAAGTGCCAATTTCAACTTATTTAGAGGTGGACAAGACTATTTAGAAATACAAGCAAAAACTGCCGAGAAAATTGGGCTAGATTATCAACTAGAAGCTGCTACTAGGAATATAAAACAAGATATCCACGAAACTTTATTAACTATAAATAACACTTTAGATAAAAAAAAATCTATAGAAGAACAAATACTTTCGGCTGATCAATCCCTAAATTCGTATTTAATTTTATTTGATTATAACCAATCCTATTTACTTAATGTATTAAATGCTAAAAAATTATTATTTACGGCGCAAACAGATAATATCCTCAACAATAGTAATAAGCTAATACATGAACATAAGATGTTATTATTAGATAACTCCTTACTATCAACCTTAGAGGAAGTCTACTCTTTCAAACATAATAACAAACCATTTGTTGATAACTAAATATAAACAAAATATATTAGTTAAATGTTTATCAATATAACCAGCAAGATTTATAACTTATTTTTTATCTTATTATTACCATTTGTATTTTTAAGATTATTAATCAAAAGCCTACGATCAAAAGCATATAGATTTCGTTTGCAGGAACGATTAGGGATTTTTATTGCACCACCCAAAAATACAAATAATATTTGGGTACATGCCGTGTCTGTTGGAGAAATAATAGCTGCAATCCCCATAATTAAAAAAATTCAAGAAAAATTACCTAATGTCTCTATTATACTCACGTGCACAACTCCAGCCGGATCTGACATTATTAAAAAAAAATTATCTGATACAGTATTTCATGTATATTTTCCTTTGGATGCTAATTTTGCCATAAAGAATTTTTTAACTAAAATAAATCCAAAATTATTAATAATTATAGAAAAAGAAATATGGCCAAATATAATATTAAATTGCCATAAAAATAATATACCTATAATAGTTGCCAATGCCCAAGTATCTAACAAATCATTTTATAGATATGCATTAATTAAACCATTGATAAGATCTTGGTTAACAAAAATAATGTTTATTTGTGCTCAAACTAAATTTGATGCTTATAAGTTTAAAAAACTGACAGATCCAAGTTCCACAAAAAACGTCATGGTTACTGGTAATAGCAAATTTGATCTTGCTTGGCAAAACAGCTGCCCAAACACCCCTATAGCTTCAACTAAAGTTGGTGCGAACAGTATCGATCCAGGAACACAAAGACCAATTTGGATCGCAGCTAGCACCCACCACGGAGAAGAAGATTCAATTTTAGAAGCACATAGAATTATCTTAAAAAACATCCCAAATGCTTTATTAATTTTAGTTCCGCGACACCCAGAAAGATCTTCGGCAATTATAAAAAATTTAACTTCTTTAAACTTCACCTTTAAATTACGCAGTAATCAACAAACATTACTAGATCCAAATATGCAGGAACAAATATATTTAATAGACTCTATTGGTGAATTAAATTTATTATATACAATTAGCCAAGCAGCATTTGTAGGCGGTAGCTTAGTGCCTATTGGCTGCCATAATGTGTTAGAGCCAGCATCGCTTGCTATTCCAATAGCAACAGGACCGTATACCGAAAATTGCAAACAAATAGCATTTAGAATGAGACTTGCAAATGGATTAGTTGTTATAAAAAATTCTCAAGAATTAGCATTGATAATTATGCAATGGTTAATGGATGAAAATTTAAGAACAACAATAGGACAAAACGCTAAAAACTATTTATATAATCAAGTCGGAGCTAGCGAAAAAATTGCTCATTTAGTTGCTGAGGCCTTGTGTTAAAGGCTCTATCCAGAGAACAGTGGAGTAAATAACCATCAAAGCCTCACCCCTTTAAGTTCAATTATCATTCACGCTTACCAGGTCCCTCTCCAACAAAAATTGTTGGAGAGGGTGGGCACCATATGCTCACATTAGCATAATAATATTAGCAAAAATGCTATTACAGATAATTTGGTTTTCATTATTTTAAGGTACTAAGATTTTGAAATTTGGAAGTTTTAAACGATTTATATAATCTATTGGAAAATATAGCAAAAAGCATAGAATATGTATCAAGGTGCCCACCCTCTCCAACAATTTTTGTTGGAGAGGGACCTGGTAAGCGTGAATTATAATTGAACTTAAAGGGGTGAGGCTTTGATGGTTAGTTACCCCCGCTGTTCGCTGAACGACTCTACTAATCACGACTTTTTAGATAAATATAAGTAAATAACCGGAGTAATATACAAAGTTAAAACTTGCGAAAAAATTAACCCACCAACTACTGCCACCCCCAAAGAACGCTGAGTTTCTATTGATACCGAACCAATTCCTAATGCTATTGGTAAAGAACCTAAAATTGCTGACATTGTCGTCATCATAATTGGTCTAAACCGTGTTAAACATGCATTGTAAATAGCTTCTCGTGGTTTTAAATGGTCGTTACGCTGATTAGACAACGCAAAATCAATCATCATAATAGCATTTTTCTTAACGATCCCAACTAAAATTATTAATCCAATAAATCCATACAAATCTAAATCAATATTAAAAATAAACAATGTAAACAATGCCCCAAAAGCCGCAGCAGGCAATCCTGATAATACTGTTAATGGATGAATGAAGCTTTCATACAACATACCTAACAATATATAAACTACTAAAATTACTATTAACAATAATACTGCCAAACTATTTAAAGATGACTTGAAAGTTTCAGCAATACCAGAAAATTGCATAGTTAATCCGTTTGGTAAATGCAATTTTTTAGTTGTCTTTTCAATGGCGGTCAATGCATTGCTTAAAGATACTCCAGACTTCAAATTGAAAGATATGGTAGCTGCTGGAATTTGTCCTTGATGATTAATAGTTGATAATTCATTACCAACCGAAATTGTAGCTATAGCACCAAGTGGTACCAAGCTACCATTATTTGATCTTACTTCTAATTTAGTTAATAGATTTTGATTATTAAATTGTGGCAATATTTCTAAAATCACTTTATAAGTATCAGATTCAGAATAAATAGTAGAAATTTGTAACGCACCTAATGCTGCATATAAAGTATTTTCTATGTTATCCATAGAAACACCTAAAAATGCTGCTTTTTCCCTGTCTATATTCAACTCAACTTGAGGGGTAACCATTTGCAAATCATTATTAACATCTTGCAATTCTGGCAAAATCTCTAATTTTCGTTGTAACAAATCGACCGCATGCTGTAATTCTTTTACATTAGGATCTAACACAATATATTGGTATGCTCCTTTTGTCATCTTACCCCCAACAGGAATTACCGGAATATTTTGTAAAAAAACTTTCATCCCTGGAACTTTGTTAACCTTGTCACGTAATTGGTTAATAATTTTTTTAGCATCATGTCGGCGTTTATCGTATGGTTTTAATCTAACAATAATAAACCCTGAATTTAAAGTTTGAGATATACCACCAGCTCCAACGTTATATACTAGACTCTCGACATCAGGATGATTTTTAATAATATCTGCCACTTGCTTTTGTCTTTTAATCATCAACTCAAAACCAATATCCGCATCCGCTTCGGTAAACACTATAAAATTACCAACATCTTGATCTGGGATAAATCCTTTCGGAATAACTTTAAATAAAACCATGCTACATAAAATTGTCAATAAAAATATATGAAATATGGTTTTTTTATGATCCAAACTCCACAATAAGCTACGTTGATAAAAATCAAAAGTAGCTTTGTATAACTTTTCGCTTAACTGAAAAATACCTATTGTATTTAAATTGCTATTAATCCGCAAAAATCTACTAGCTAACATTGGAGTTAAAGTTAAAGAAATAATTCCTGATAACAAAATTGTAATAACGGTAGTTACTGCAAACTCATGGAACAATCTACCTATAATCCCTTCCATAAATAAAATAGGTATAAAAACCACTATCAACGACAAAGTAATAGATACAACAGTAAATGCTATTTCCTTCACCCCATCTAATGCTGCTTCCAGTGGTTTTTTGCCTTTCTCTAAATTACGCATAATATTTTCTAACACCACAATTGCATCGTCCACAACAAAACCAACAACTAAAGTTAACGCCAACAAAGATATAATGTTTAAGCTAAAACCTAACAAATCCATGAACGCAAATGAAGCAACAATAGATAAAGGAAGAGCGATACTAATAATTAAAGCTGCAATTGTGTTACGCAAAAACACAAAAATCACCCCAACAACTAAAAAAGCCGCAATTATTAAAGTGCGCTGTACATCCTGGACCGCCAGTTTAATGGTAGGAGAACGATCATACATAGTAACTAAATTAATAGTAGCTGGTAGTTGCTTTTTTAAAATTTTTAATTGATTATATATATTATTAACGACTTCTAAAGTATTAGTACCAGGTTGACGTTGTATTGCCAAAATAATACTACGTTGTTCGTTAAACCAACTGGCTACTTTTGTGTTTTCTACACTGTCTATTGCCCTACCTATTTGTTGTAATCTAATAGGAAAACCATTTCGGAAAGCTACTATTAAATTTTTATATTCTACTGCATTGTTAAGTTGTCCATTAACTTTAATTGGTAATTCTTGGTTTTTTTCACTTATTGATCCAATTGGTAAATTCACATTACCTCTAATTAATGCTTCTTTTACTTCTAAGATAGATATTTTATAACCAGATAATTTTTCTGGATTTAATTGTACCCGAGTTGCATATTTTTGAGAGCCATAAATACCAACTTGGGCTACCCCATTAACCATAGACAAGCGTTGTCCAAGTAATTTTTCGGCATAATCATCAACAACAGATAACGGTTCGGTATCTGAATACATGGCCAAATAAAGTACTGGTGCTTCTGCTGGATTGATTTTTACGTAAACAGGTGGATGTAGCATATTACTTGGCAATTCTGCAGCACTTGCTGCAATTGCTGATTGCACATCAAGTGCTGCTCCATCAATTTTTCTATTCAAAGAAAATTGTAAAATTATTTGAGTACTACCTAAAGAACTACTAGAAGTTATAGAATCAATACCAGCAATAGTAGAGAACCGTTTTTCTAAAGGAGTTGCAACAGAATTTGCCATGGTTTCTGGGCTTGCTCCTGGTAATACTGCATTTACTACAATTGTTGGAAAATCAACGTCCGGCAATTGACTTACAGGTAATAAATAATAACCGTAAATTCCAAACAATAATAACGCCAACATTAATAAAGTTGTCATTACTGGTCGTTCAATAAAAATTTTACTGATTTGCATATACTTCAACTATGGTGTTATCTATTAAATGGGCTTGTCCTTCGGTAATCACTATTTGTCCATCTTGCAAACCACTTATAACTACTGTTTCACCATCTATAACATTCCCTATTTTTACTAAAGTTTTTTTAGCTTTTGCAACATAGCTTTTTTTGCGGGTTTTTATTTTTTCAGCCACATACACATAAGCACCTTGTTGACATATTTGTATTGCTCGGCTAGGGACTATCAAGGCGTTGGTTAAATTTTTAATTACTAAAGATATATTAACAAACTGTCCTGGCCAAAGCGCTAAATCACAATTACAAAATTCTGCTTTTAAAGCAATTGTTCCATTTAAGTTGTCTACTTGATTGTCGATAAAAATCAATTTACCAACATTAGAAAATCCAGACAAATGAACTGTTAAATCCTCTAAATTATTAATATTTCTAATCAATTCTGGCAAATATTCTTCTGGTATGGTAAATAATACATTTACCGGATTAGTTTGATTAATATTAACTAGTCCGACTCCAGTAGCTGCCTTAATTGCATTACCAGGATTTACTAAAATTTGTCCCGTAACTCCAGTAATTGGCGAATAAATTTTAGTAAAATCTAATTGTACTTTAGCAGATTCTACTGCTGCAACAGAGGCTTGAACTGATGCTTCCGACATTTTAAAATTTGCTATAACTTGTTGATATTCTTGCTCAGATACAAAATTATTTCTACGTAGTTTTCCGTATTTTTGCAATTGTAATTGACTATTTTGTAGTTCTGCCTGATTTCTAGCTAAGTTAGCCGTTGCTTGGTTATGTAAAGCTTGTAGTTGAGAAGGATCTATTTCAAACAATAATTGTCCTTTTTGAACTATCTGTCCTTCTGTGAAGGCTGCATTTAAAATAACGCCATCTATTTGCGGTTTAACAATAATCGCAGTTTGCGGTTGTATCTTCCCAGATGCTTGGATTTTAACTTTAACATGTTTTTTAATAACTTTATCAACTGCCACTACAAAATTTTGTGTTGAATGAAATTTAAAGTTTAATAAATATGTTCCAACATGGGTAAATAAAAAAATAATTACAAATACAGCACCAATAATTTTCATTGATTTATTGTCTTGCAACAAATCTGAAAAATTTATTGGTTTTAATAAAATTATTAAATTTAACAATTTGTTTTTTAAATTGTTAAATAAAGTTGTTGTTAAATTTATTATTAAATTAATTTTTAAATTAATAAAATTTTTAAGTGATATCATAGTTTTATCGCTTGCATATGCAACTGTTATATAATAGATATTAAGTCTTTATATCTCATCGGCTAATATATATATTTTTAATAGTATGATTGGATAAAAATTTATTTTGTGACTAGGTTATGCTAATAGGTAGAAGTAACTGTTCTAATGTTCTCTCATATACCAGATCGCTTTTTTTAAGCGCATTTATAGCGTTTGCTTATGTTGTTGTGATTTTGGTGCGTTTGGCTGTTCTACTGTTAGACTTTCTTTTGTAGATTGTATTTTTTCCATTAGTGTAGCGTGTGCTGCTTGCTTAATTTCAGCAGACATAGTTGAAACATTGATTGTATCCTTTGCAACCTTATTGTGTTCATCAATTAATTCTTTTACCTTAGGATCTTCACCTTTATAATTAATCTCTACACAACGTATTTTTTGTAAATCTGAACCTATAGGATCTTTGAGCTTTTCATTAAGGTTGGAATGAAACTGCTCTAAAATATCTAATAAATCCTTATCTTCAAAGTGGGATATAGTTACATTAATATTTTGCTCGTTATCTTGATTAGATTTTGATACACCTTCTAAAAGCAATACTACACCTTTTTTTGCAGCTGGAGACATTTCACCATGAATTTGAGCTTTATTTGGTGATGATGGATCATCGCCATCAAATTTCATTATACCAGCCTCATATAGCTTACTAATTTCTTTAGAGCTTCCAGTTATATTCTCAACTTGATAATGCGCTTTAATATTTTGTTCTTCATCACCATAATGCACATATGATCCGACACTTGATGCAGGACTACTATACCCTAATGTATCCAAGAATCCTGTGGTAGTTGTGGTTTTGTCATCTTGTGGTGTTGGTGGCTTACCCTGCGTTAATTCCATAGTGGGCACATTGTTTGGAGGTGAAACAAGTGGTTCATCAGTTTGGGTAGATTTGCTATTTTCTAACGGCATTAACTTATCTTGTAATTCTTGGATTAATTTATCTTTGCCTGCTAATTGCTCTTTAAAATCTTCAACCACCACAGAGTAATCTGAGGTTTTTTGATCTAACAAACTTTGTAATTTAGAGTTTTCAGTATTTAATTTCTTAATTTCTGGTAACCTTGCCATGCCAATTTGCATGTAAGACTTATACTCCGCCTCTATAGCCTCCATTTTTATTTTCATGTCATTGAGTTGCTTTAAAAGGCCTGCATTTTGTTCTTCTAATGTTGACTTACCATCCTTTAGATCTGTATTTTCTAATTGTGATGCCGTTAATGCCGCATTTTGTTGTTCCACTTGAGCTTGTTGTTCTAGAGATTGTTTTTCCAACTCTTTTATTCGTTCTTCTTGTGTTTTATTTTTATCTTCCAATGCTCCAATTACTTGTCCAAATTGAGATTTTTCTTCTTCAAGGACTCCTATCTGTGCGTTTAGATTTTTTATTCCTTCTGTTGAACCAACTTTATATGATGATAACTCTTCATTTTCTTTTGTAAGGGCTTCCAGTTCTTTCTGTAATTTAGCTATATCTGGCTGTTGTTTCTGCAACTCAGTAAGACTAGCTTCTAGCCCTACAATTTTATCGTCTTTCCCAGCTAATTCTTGTGCATGTTGTGCTTGTTGGTCTTTTAATTGTTTTTGCAAAGATAAATTTTCAAGCCGTTGTTTCTCTAGTTCAAGTTTCTGAAATTCCACTTGCTCTTTATCTTCAATCGATTTTCTTTTTAATCCACCATTCTCTACTGTTAATAATTTTTCTCGCCCTTCAGCAGCAGATAACCGCTGTTGTAATTGTTCAATCATCTTATCTCGTTTTACCAACCCTTGCTGATTTGCCTGATCGCCATTTTTTAACTGCTCATTTAAATCTTGTATTTTCTCCTCTAATTCACCGTTTTTTGACTCTAAACCTTTATTTGCGCCAGACAGCTGATCAACTTGCGCTTTTGCTGCTGTTAACTTTTCTAACTCTGTTGCAGCATTTTTATCTAGTAGCACTATTTTTTCTTGTGCTATAGCTAATAAACCACTTAATCTTGCAATCTCATCTCCTTGCGTTTTTAATTCTTTTTCTGCTGTAAGCTTTCCTGAACGTAACTCTGCGTGTTCTTTTTTTAATACTTCTCCTTCTTGTAGCACTTTATCTTTCTCTGAATCTAATCTATCAACATCTTGTTTTAATGCTTTAATTTGTCTTTGTGCTGCAAGTAATTCTTTTTGTAATACTCCCTTATCGGTAGTTAAACTTTTTATTTCTCCATCTTGTTTAGTAGTTAATTGACCTAATTGATTGTTGTCTGCCTTAAGTTTTTGAAGATCTTGTTGTTGTGCATTTAATTGATCCTGTTGAGATTGTATTTGCTTCTTTTGTGCTGCATTAGTAGTAGATAATGTTTGCTGATTTTCTTTTAACTCTATAATCTGTGCCTCTAATGCTGTTATTTGTGCACGCAACAACGCTGCTGTATCTTCTTTTGGTACTTTGAGTGGTGCTGCGGCAGGTTTAGTAGGAGGAGCATTAGATGCTGCTGGAGAAGATAATCTCATTAATTCTGCGTCTATACCAATTAAGCTTCCCTTATCATCATATACATTTACAGGACCTCTTATTATTGTTAATTGTTTTTTTATTTCTGTTACTGGTATATCTATCGTTTTATCTTCGAGAAGATCTCCAATATTTTTTATTGCTGATAAAACCTCTGTCTTGCTATTCGCTGTATATTTGGCCAGCGACTTTATATCTTCGCAATACTGTAATATATGTTTTCTAACATCTTCTTGAAGTTTTTGGTTGGGTGCACGTCCACTCATAAACCATCACTTATGTTTATAACTTTAAATATATTCATAAGTTAATTTTAGATGATTTACCTAGCGGTTTACTTGACAATTTACTTATAAAATCACTTATTTATAAATAAATATTTAAATATTAATGATTTATATGTTATTTGAAATTTGGTGCAGCAAAATGCCAATCTAAAACTCTAGATAATTCCAATAACACTGCATGTCCCCTAATACTAGTCCCCTTAGAATTGATATATGGACTAGACACTGCGATCCCAGCTTTACCTGTTGCAACTGCAACAATTAACCCAGACACACCACTTTTAGCTGGCAACCCAGTTTTAACTAGATGCATACCAGATTCATTATATAAACCACAGGTCGCCATAATGGCTACTACTTGATTGCTAGTATCTTCCGAAATAATCCGCTTACCATCTGGTGCTAATCCACCATTTGCCAATATCATTGGCAAATATGCTGCTTGTTTAACATTTAACTGAAAAGAACATAACATAATATATGGTATTAATACTTCTTCTACTTCACCAACTAATACTCCAGTGCTTTTCATGAGATATGCTAATGAACGATTACGATCACTATGTTTCAACTCAGAATTAAAAACGCTATCGTTAAAAATGATTTTTTCTCCAAATAATTTCTTGGTCCAATTATGTACCCACTCTTTTTGCTCGGCATGATTACCTGGAATCCTACTACTTAATGATATAGCCCCTGCATTAATCAATGGATTAGATGGTACTGGACCATATTGATCTAAGTGCCTAATAGATGCAAAAGATTGTTCTGATGGTTCAACTTTAATCCAAGAAAAAACTTTACTAGCACCAAATTCTTCCATCAAACCAATAAGTAATACTAATTTAGAAACACTTTGCACAGTAAACAAGTAGTTTGCATTATCTCCAGACGTAATTAATTCTCCACTAGATAATAAAATAGCAGCGCCTAAATAATTAGTATCTACATTTGTTAACTCGGGAATATAATTGGCAATTTTTCCGCCATTAATGTGTCTACTATTAGCTACTGATTTATCTAAAGCTTCTGTGATGGTTTTTATTAATTTTATATCGTTATCTATCATTCAATGATTTCCTATCACGTTGTTGCATAAATATGCAGTTGCACCAAAGCAATATTGTAGTAAGAATGTAATCTTAAACAATAATATTATTTTTAGAGAGATTGACATGCCTTACAAATTAAGAAATTATTAAAGCATGGTATACCGATAAAAACAAGCCAAAACAACAAGGCAGATAAGGCTGTCCAGCGAACAGTTAATTTGCTAATTTAGGCCTCACCCAAACACTCTCAACTAATAAGTCATGCCTACTACAGCCCTCTCCAGCTAACGCTGGTAGAGGGCATAGCCATCGTTATCATTAGATATTTTTTACTATATTTTTCAGGACTTTTAGTAAATTATTTAAAACTTCCAAATTCCAAGACCTCATAACTTTAAAATTTTTGCACATTCTAATAATTTGTGTTTTTGCATAATATGATAAAAACAATTAAAAATTTAATGAAAATATATAGCATTTTTTAAGATATATTGAAACATTATTAATATTAATAATGTTTCCGCCCTCTACCAGCGTTAGCTGGAGAGGGCTGTAGTAAGCATGACTTATTAGTTGAGAGTGTTTGGGTGAGGCCTAAATTAGCAAATTAACTGTTCGTTCGTAAAGCTAATTTTTATATATTTTCGTGACAATGCCACTATTTCTTATATTTTAGGTAATATTCGTTTGGGACCATCAGTGAAATTATCTTTTCCATCTGTACAATAAGTGCTTGAGGTAGCTGTATATTGGATCTCTAAATTTTTCAAATTATCTATAATATCATTATAATTATTTACAGATGTATCGTATCCTTCTTGGGCTTGATCATTTTCAAAATGACCTCCACGTGGAGTTAAAGGTTGGGATGTACATTCTCCAATAAAACCTAGATCTCTATTTAATAAAAACTCTGTTACTGAAGGTTTTTGGCATTTTGCCAAATCAATGTTCTGATCTATAACTTGTTGATTACCATTTTGTACTATGGTTTCATAAGTGAATAAAATCCTACCAGGACGATTCATAAAAGTATTATTTCCATTTTTCATTTTTATTTCCAAATTAGAGGTAACATTATGTATAAATGTAATGAAAAAATTATTAAAAATAAAGTAGGTCTTTTGAAGGTTCTGCAATAATAATGCTTGCAGCTATAAATTATTTAGTTCCTAATATTACTTTCATCAATTATAATGGGCTTGTGAATATCGGTGTTAAATATCCTGCACACAATATTTCTTATTTATAGCTTTATACCTAACAAGAGCTCTTTTTAGTTTGCTTGATAATTGATCATCTTGTTTATTTTTCAACAATTCTTGAATTGTCGATATTTTTGCTATTGAATTTTTGCAACGTTTATTTGCTAATTGTGTAGAAGTTAATTTTTTTCTTGATTTTTTGACCAGGTTTTCTGATTTTTCCGGCAATTGTTTTTTTTGTGTTGGTAAATTAATGTCGTATATTCTTTTTTGATTGCTGCTATAGGATTTTAATAAAAACACTTTCTCTTCTGTTATCTGTTGACCACGCAAAATCCCTGTATTTAAACTAGCCATATAATTGCAAGGATGAGCGTAATAACCAACCGAACCATTTGCAGCTTTGCAACGATACGCAAAACTGGCAGCAGTTGCATATATTTGGTTTGCATATATCATGCATAATAAAATTAATATTAATTGTTGCATAACAATTTTTTAACAAAGAATTTATCAAAAAACCATCAACAAACACCTAAAAAATCATTTATATATTTATTTAAAAAATTCTATTATTGCTTTTAAGAATCTAGCTGCTTGGCCACCAGTTACCGCTCTATGATCAAAAGTTAATGAAAGAGGTAACACATAACTAATAGTAGCTGCACCATCTAATACCACCATAGCTTGCCGCAAACTACCAACAGCTAAAATACCCACCATAGGTGACACAACTACAGGTACTGCATAACGCCCAGCAAATTTTCCAAAATTAGATAAAATAAATGTCGCATCTTGTAACTGTTCTGGGATAAGGCTTCTTGTTTTTATTTGTTGAATCAATAAATTTAATTCAGTACGCAAATTGTCTGAAGACTTAGATGCAATCTTTTTTATAACTGGTACAAATAATCCTTCTGGACTATCGATGGCAATTCCTAAATTAACATTCGTAAATATTTTTTGTTTAAAATTATTATTATCATACCTAATCCAAGAATTAATAGCTGGCTCTTTCGTACAACTGTATGCTATTGCTTGAATTAAACTAACCGTAATATCAAGTTGAACATCATTTTTATAATTAGGTAAAATTAAATCTTCAAAAATAGTAGCTGGCACAACTTCATTGTGAGATTTTTGCATAGCAAGTGCCATTGTTCTGGCAGTTTGATGTAATGTTATCCATCCATCTGATACAGTATTGTTAACATTATTGCTAATACTTATAGAAGAAGCTTTTTGAACATCATCAATTGTTATAGTATTACCTTCACCTGTTGGAGTTATCTGATTAATATCCAATTGCAATTTTTTAGCTAAAGCTCGAACTGCTGGTACTGCTTTAACATTATTATCAACAATTTTGTTACCAAGTGTAACATTTATTTCTTGTAAAATATGATCAGTTACCTGCATCTTACCAACTACAGTACCAGCATCAACTGCTTCTGTGCTTACTTCGGTTCTAAAAACCACTAAAACTTGCCCTATACGAGGTAGATCTCCAGGTTTAAAACATAGTTGCTCTACAACACCATCACATGGAGATGGTATATCAATTACGGCTTTTGCTGTCTCTACGGATAATAACAGTTGATCTGTTTTTATACTATCACCAACATTTACATGCCAAGCAATTATTTCTGCATCTGGCAGGCCTTCTCCTAAATCTGGTAATTTAAAATTAAAAATAGTCATGCGTCTCTCTCTAACTTTTCACTAAATAACTATAATATCAAACAATAATTTTTAGGTATAAGATTAATATTTCAAAACTTCTTTAACTGCAGTTAAAATTCGATCTACGCTAGGCATGTATGCTCCTTCCAACCTGTATGCTGGTATAATAGTATCATAGCCAGTTACTCTTTTTATCGGTGCTAATAAACTGGTTAATCCTTGATCTGCAATTCTTGCTGCAATTTCCGCACCAACTCCACAAGTTTGAGGTGCTTCATGAATGATTACACATCTACCAGTTTTAGCAACTGATTGCAAAATAGTTTCCATGTCTAATGGTTTAATCGTTGCGACATCAATAACTTCGGCACTAATATTATTTTTACTTAATTCGTTAGCTGCCATCATCGTTTCTTGAATCATGGCTCCCCAACTTATTAAAGTGACGTCTGTTCCTTCTTGCAAAATAAAACATACATCTAACGGCAACGCCTTACCATCGTCATTAATATCTTGCTTAAATAACCTATACAACCTAGTTGGCTCTAAAAATACCACTGGATCTGGATCGAAAATAGAGGCTAATAATAAACCATATGCTTTGGCAGGAGAAGAAGGAATTACCACTCTTATACCTGGAATATGCGCTAAAATAGCTTCAGTACTTTCGGAATGATGCTCTGGTGCATGTATACCGCATCCATACGGAGCGCGGATCACTATTGGGCAAGATAATCTACCTCTTGTTCGATTACGCATACGAGATGCATGACTTATAATCTGATCTAATGCTGAATATAAAAATCCCATAAATTGAATTTCTACAATCGGCCGCAAGCCGCCAGCTGCCATACCAACAGCCATTCCTGCCAACATATTTTCCGCTAATGGTGTATCTAAGACTCTATCTGGAAATTTCCCTTGTAAGTCTACAGTTGCTCTAAATACTCCACCATTTTTTCCAACGTCTTCACCAAAAACTATAATTTTGTCATCTTGTTGCAATGCAAAATGTAAGGCTTTATTTATAGCATCAATTAATGTAACAATCATAATAAGTTATCTTTTTGGATTTTTAATTCTTTAGGTAATTTGTGATATAAATAATCAAACATACTATTAGCGATGTTTTTAGCAGGAATTGCTAAATAATTATTAACTGCAATTTCTATGGCAACCTTACATTGCTCTTCAATTTTTAAATCATCTGCTTCAGTAAATTGATATTGTTGTTGTAAAAACACTTTTAATCTAATTAATGGATCGGTTACTAAATATTGCTGGCTTTCCTCGTCAGTTCGATAACGGCTAGCATCATCTGCTGTTGTATGATTATTCATACGATAAGTTAAAGCTTCTATTACACTTGGACCATTGTTAGTACGTGCTTTGTCTATTGCAACAGCCAACCTACTTTTTAATGCAAAAATATCATTACCATCTACTTGCTCGCCAACAATACCAGCTGCAATACCTTTTTGTGCTAAAGTCTCTGCTTTGGTTTGCATGGTTTGAGTAGTTGAAATTGCAAATTTATTATTAATTATTACAAATACTACTGGCAAATTCCAAACTTTAGCTATATTTAAAGCTTCATAAAAATCCCCTCTCGAGGTACCACCATCTCCAACTGTCGTTACTACTACACTTTTAAGCTTTTGATGTTTAACAGCAAATGCGGCACCTACTGCATGCAAAGTTTGACTAGCAATAGGTACACAAATCGGAAAATCGTGAGGCACATGTTTAAAATTACTACCATCTGGATCGCCACCCCAATATGCTAAAATTTCTTCCATCAATACTCCGCGCCATAACATAGTACCTAAATCTCTATAATATGGACAAAAAATATCTTGGTCTTGCATACTACTACCAATAGCAACACCTATTGCTTCGTGCCATAAACATGATGGATACGTACCTAATTTGCCAGTTTTTTGTAAATTAATGGCTTTAGCATCAAATAATCTAGTTTTTTTCATGCAGATATAAATATTAATTAATTCTTGATGATTTTTAATAAATTTTGATAAATAAGGATCTGCAGTTAGATCTGAACATAACACACCATGTTCATTTAACATTTGATAAAAATAAATTTCAAAATTTATTTTTTTATACATTTAATTTTTCTAGTGCCATAGCATAAGCAATATTATGAGTATTAATATTTTGTTTAACATGACGATCAAAAACATCCAATAATATATTATAAATGCCATCTACTTTTTGTAAATTTTCTGCCTCACTTTGTAGAAGTACCGGACCAGCTACATAAATTACTCCACCAGCATTAATAACAAAATCTGGAGCATATAAAATACCTTTTTGACGTAAATCTTCGGCATGAGCATCTGCTGCTAATTGATTATTAGCAGCTCCTGCTATAATTTTTACTTTTAATTGACTAATATTTTTAGTGTTTAAGATCCCACCTAATGCACACGGTGAAAATACATCTGCATCTACTTGGTAAATTTTTTCTGGATCTGATATAACATTAATATCACTAAATTCAGCTTGACAACGATTAATTAATTTGGGATTTAGATCACAAATGCTAATTTTAGCACCCATGCTATGTAATAATTTCACTAAATAATATCCCACATTCCCAACTCCTTGCACAGCAACTCTAATATCTTGCAAATTATCTTGCGCAAATTTAAATTTTACTGCAGCTAAAATACCTTTAAGCACTCCTCTAGCAGTTGCAACTGATGGATCAGAAATAGAATAATTAAATTTAGAAGTGCTAGTTACAAATTTTGTTTCGCTGGCTATATGGTCCATATCATTAACAGTAGTACCGCTATCCACCGCAGTTATATAACGACCATTTAAAGTATTTAAAAATCTTCCAAATGCTTTTAATGCTTTAATTCGATCAAAATTGACAATGTTTTGAGGATGAATTGGTTCAATTAATACCGCCTTACCTCCACCCAATGGTAAATCGGCAATGGCTGATTTAAACGCCATACCTTTAGCTAAACGCATAGAATCTATTGCAGCAAGATTACTTGCAGCATATGGTAAAAACCTACATCCACCTAATGCTGGACCTCGGTTGGTACAATAAATAGCAACAAACCCATTTAAGCCACTATCTGGATCAACTACCGTATGTAATTCTTTGCAACCATTGTCATTAGCAAATTCTAAAATATCTGTTGATAATTCAGAATTTGGAGTTGCGTTAATTTTTAAGGTTGCTTTGTTTTTAATATGCATAAGATAAAAAATAATTGGTTATTCGCTAAAATTGACGATACAATAACATTATTTATTAAAACAGTAAAAGTTATGTTAACATACCCAAATTTTGATATTCTGGAACAAACTGACGATACAATAACTTTGTTCAGGCACTCAATACAAGATTTTGTCCAGAAAGAAATAGTTCCTATTGCTCACCAAATTGATCAGCTTAATGGCTTCCCTAACGATTTATGGAAAAAATTAGGTTCTATGGGCTTATTAGGTATTACCGTAAGCGAAAAATTTTCTGGAAGTAATTGTGGCTATTTAGAACATGTTATAGCCATGGAAGAAATTAGTCGTGGTTCAGCCTCTGTCGGATTAAGCTATGCTGCCCACTCAAACTTGTGCGTTAATCAACTTTATCGATTTGCAAATACAGAACAACAAAAATATTTACCAAAATTAATTAGCGGCGAATGGATTGGCGCATTAGCAATGAGCGAAACTAATGCTGGTTCTGACGTATTAAGCATGCAATTAACTGCCACAAACATGTCAGATCACTTTATTTTAAATGGTCATAAAATGTGGATCACCAATGGACCAGATGCCAACCTCATTATTACTTACGCAAAAACTAATTTATCTGCAGGTTCTAAAGGCATTACATCTTTTATTATCACCGATGATTTACCTGGATTCGAACGCAGCCCAAAACTAGATAAACTTGGTATGCGTGGTTCTAACACTTGCGAATTAATTTTTAAAAATTGCAAAGTACCAGCTAAAAACATTTTAGGTGAAGAAAATGCTGGCATTAAAGTATTAATGAGTGGCTTAAATTATGAAAGATTAATCTTAGCCGCAGGCCCAATTGGTATTATGCAAGCTTGTATGGACATAGTGCTACCTTACATTCACGAACGAAAACAATTTGGTCAATCTATTGGTGAATTTCAGTTAATCCAAAGCAAAGTTGCTGATTTTTACACACATTTAAACGCTTCGCGTGCTTATCTATATTCACTTGCAAAACTAGCAGACAAGCAAATACTATCTAATAAAGATGCGGCTAGTGTTTTATTATTTACTGCTGAACACGCTACCAAAATGGCATTAGACACTATACAAATTTTAGGTGCTAATGGTTACTGCAACGAATGGGCAGCTGGTCGATTACTAAGAGATGCTAAATTATATGAAATAGGAGCAGGCACTTCCGAAATTAGGCGCATTATCATAGGTAAAGAAGTCTATACATCCACAAAGGATTAATACATGCCTATTATAACTACTAAAATTGATACTAATAGCCAAAATTTCAAACAAAGCCAAGCCTATATGGCTAATTTGGTTGACGAATTAAATACTAAAACTAAAGTAGTTTTAGCAGGTGGCGGATCTCAAGCTCAACAACGCCACATTAATAAAAATAAATTATTACCAAGAGATAGAATTGCCAATTTATTAGATCCAAACTCATCATTTCCATTTTTAGAATTATCGCAATTAGCAGCTTACGGGATGTATGACGAAACAATTGCTAGTGGTGGCATAATAACTGGGATCGGAATAATTGCCAATACCGAATGCATGATCATTGCTAATGACGCTACAGTAAAAGGTGGCACTTATCATCCAATAACTATTAAAAAACATTTACGCGCTCAACAAATTGCTTTAGAAAACCATTTACCATGTGTGTATTTAGTAGATTCTGGCGGGGTTAATTTACCTTTACAAGACGAAGTATTTCCTGACAAAGAACATTTTGGAAGAGTTTTTTTTAATCAAGCACAAATGTCCGCAAAAAATATTCCTCAAATTGCAACAGTTATGGGATCTTGTACTGCAGGTGGTGCTTATATTCCTGTTATGTGTGACGAATGTGTTATGGTACAAAACCATGCTACTATTTTTTTAGCAGGTCCACCGCTTGTTAAAGCTGCAACTGGAGAACAAGTAACTTTAGAAAAATTAGGTGGGGCTGATATTCACTGTAGATTATCAGGAGTTGCTGATCACTTAGCGATCGACGAACAGCATGCCTTATTAATTACCAGAGATATAATTGCCAACCTAAATAGATCTAAATTACAAAAATCCACAAACACCCTAAGTATGCAACCAGTACAAGATCCTCTTTATCCTGCAACTGATTTATACGGCATAATACCAACTGATTCTAGAATAGCAGTTGATAGTAGAGAAATTATAGCTCGAATTGTTGATGGTTCTAATTTCCAAGAATTTAAAGCACTATACGGTAAGACTATAGTATGTGGTTTTGCTCATATAATGGGATACCCTATTGCTATAATTGCTAACAATGGCATTTTATTTAATGAATCAGCAATTAAAGCTATTCATTTTATTGAAATATGCTGTAAACGCAAAATACCTTTACTGTTTTTACAAAACATCACTGGATTTATGGTTGGTAGCCGTGCCGAAGAAGCTGGTATTGCTAAAAATGGTGCCAAAATGGTTATGGCAGTAGCTAATGCATCTATCCCTAAATTAACTATTATTGTTGGTAATAGCATTGGTGCTGGTAATTACAGTATGTGCGGCAGGGCTTATGATCCAAGATTTTTATGGACTTGGCCAAATGCTAAAATTTCTGTCATGGGAGCTGAACAAGCAGCTGACGTTATGTTAGAGTTGCAAAAATCTAAGATCCCAGGATCCGAACATGAACGATTCAAGCAAAAAATTATTAATCAGTACCAACAACAAAGCAGTGCTTATTATGCTACTGCAAGGGTATGGGATGATGGTATTATTGACCCTCTTAATACCAGAATGGTAATAGCATCAGGATTATCTATATGTTCAAATGCTCCAATAGGAGACACAAATTTTGGTATTTTTCGTATATAATTATTATAGGATTATAGAGGTAAGCATTTATGATTATTAAACAAATTAAAAATAAAATAATATATAGTGTCAGCTTAGTGGTATTGACATCAATATCTATTAGTGGCTGTAATAGTTTTTATAAAAACGAATATGTATATTTACCGCCATCAGAAAATCCAGAAGCACGCAATTGTCTATTAGCTTGTCATCATTCTAAAGAAAACTGCGATCACTCCGCGAATAAAGCTTATCAAGAATGCTTAAGAGAAGCAGAATCAAGTTCCATGTTAAATTACACGATCGACTTAAACAATCAAAATACTTCTGTAACTACCAAAGAAGTACGCACTATAGAACAATGTCGTACTTACAGTAAGGGTTGCGAAAGATCTTACAATGAGTGTTATGTAGCTTGTGGTGGTAAAGTAGAAGTTAATGATTATTCTACGGTAAAATAGTAGCATTTTTTCATATGCTAATACCACCGACTACCCTAGCATAAGTTTCTCTACATAATAAATAATCGTTCAGATCCTCCAAAATCTTTGTCAATAGTTTTTAAAGATCTTGAGTTTGTTAGGCTAAAACTTTAGTGTAACTGCAAAGTCACTAAATTAAAAAATGCTTAATTTGATCCTAAAGTTATTGTTTGCTACCCAATTTATTGCTCATTATGGGAGTATAAGCACTAGATTTTATATTTTACTTGAAATATCATTGATTGTGAGTCAAAAAATTATTATTATTAATAGTAATTCAAGTAAAAATAATAAAAAAATAAAGGAGATGTAGCGCATGCCAGCAAGCTTAGTAGAATTAAACAATATGTTAAATTTTTTAAAAGAGGCTAGTTTTATAACTGCTGGTGCTATTCCAAGTATAGGTGATGACGATATAAGATCATACAGCTATGTAGATGCGCTGGATAATAATAAAATTAAAATGATGTTTTTTGACAAAAATGAACGTAGGAACGATTTTATTATTGAGCGTGATACTTTAGAGGCAGAACGGAATGCTCTTCTTGATCCATTTAATAAAATTTACAAAGATAAGTATGTAAACGAATATAATGATCCTACCGACATTAACCAGCCAGGGTATTTTTATTTTATTCAAAAAGAGCTTAGCCTGAATATAGGTAACGGTATGCCTTTATATCTTAATAGATTAGACCATAATTTTAATCATATTGGCTACAAACCAGAAGAACACCTAGTAGAGCTAAAAAATGAGGTTAATGTAGTAGTTGCAGAAGTAAAACGTCAATATAATAATATAAATGAAGACTTTATTAGACAAGTTTTTTTAGCTAGAACGATGGTATGGCGTTCATATGAGATGACTAATTTGACTCTAGATGACATAAAGCAAATTTTTTTCGACCAAGATGATCATACTGCGCAGCCACAAAAAGACGTTATTGATGCCTTATACCGGCAAACTAGAGATATTGCCGAACAATATAGGCTTTTGTTTAATGTAAGAGCCAATGAAGAGATACCAAAATTATTAAAGAGCTTAAAAAAACAAAATGGACTTAATGAACGCCAACTTGCAGTTGCCATAAAAAGGCCAATAACCGTGCAAGAGTTTGTAGGTGGCGCTATGAAAACTGGTATTATACAAGAATACGATGGGTATGATAGAAAGGACCAGCTTTTAAATAAATCTCCTCGCTTATTCTTACAAATTTGTTATGCTGCATTGGAGGAAGCTGTAATTGTTAATAATCAAATAATTGCTCCTTTCGATCAAGAAGACGACATAACAGAAATATTTCAAGACGATAATGAAGATTTTTGGGAAAATGCCAATAAATTAAATGATCAACCATTCAAGGTGGATGCTAAGCAACAATTGCTTCGTTTTAGAGAAGGAAGGCTTAATGGGTTATTAAGTCCACACGAACTACAATTATTAAACCAATTTGGCTGCAATCAACCTGCTCTAAGGCAAGCTGTTCCAGTAGCTCCAGTAGTACTTCCTCATAATGTTGCCCAACCAATACCAGTTGGCCCGCTGGTGGTCGCTAATCAAGCAGAAATACTAATAGCTCAAGGTTGTATTAATGACATCGTAGCAAATGCTAGGGAGTTCGTGAATAATAAAAAACCAGGGTATTTTGATGGAATGCAAGATATTAATGTTGCAATGCCAATCGCCAATGTTCTTGAAAAAATTTCACCAATGGCTTTGTTACCACAAGGTGTTCAATTTAATGCTGCTGAAGCAGCTCACTTCGACAATATGTTAGAAAAATTAGAACTACTTGAAAATTGGTTTGATAATATGCGACAAAATTTTGGTATAGCACACCAACCAATGATCGATATTGGAAATGAACTTAAACAAAGGTTAATTGATAATATAATCAGACCAGAACAACAACGTTTAGCACAAGAAGCTGCTGCACCACCAATAGCTGTACAACCGCCAGTAGCTGCACAACAAGCAGTAAATAATGCTTTAAACCTCCAACTAGAAGCTTTACGCCGTCAACAAGAAGAAGCTGCAGCTACAAATCAATTTGGAACTATCGAAGCAGCATTTAGAGTATTAATTAGAAATCAAGCTTGTTTCAATGCTGTTCAAAATATTGCTCCCAATACTCCTATTAACGATGTTCTTAATAGAATTTCTCAAAATATTATTCCTGATCAACAACTCGCTAATATCCCTGGTGGATTACAACAATTTGATAATGTTGTAGCCAATGTAGCTACTTTGCGTGGTGTATTTAATAGATATCAAGCATTTTTTGGCCAAGCACATCAACCAATAATGGATGGTATTCAAAATACTTTTAAACAAAATTTAATTACAATAATTAATAATGAACGCCAACGTTTGGCACAAGAAGCTGCTGCACGCCAACAGGCTGATGCTCTTAGACTTCAGCAAGAAGCTGCTGCACGCCAGCAAGCTGATGCTCTTAGACTTCAGCAAGAAGCTGCTGCACGCCAGCAAGCTGATGCTCTTAGACTTCAGCAAGAAGCACAACCAGTAGAGCCAGGCCCTGTCCTCCTGGGAGTAGCTAGAATGAGGAGACGTTAATACTAAAAGTAATAGTCATAAAAATTGTAAATAGTTGTTTAGTTAAATAGACCATGAACTTTAAATCAATCTAGGCCAATTAAATAAGATTCCAATTAGAAAATGTTTATATTTATCTGTTTATTACCGTGTATAAGCAATAATATTTTGCATAAAATTATTGCTTGTGTGTCAAAAAACAAGTACATTTAAGTTGTTGGTCTAACAATGCCTGTTGGTTAGGTAATTAAAATTATAAAAAAATTTAGGAGATTTTATGCCAATAGTAGTTCCTCCAAGGAAAACATTTGCTGATTTTGAAGCCACCGTATTAAAAGGAGATGCATTAGTAAGAGTTGTAGAAGTCGATTCTAAACTTAGGAATCTACCTAGTCCTGACAATAAGTTTAATGATAAACTAGCAGTTGAGCTAGAGTTTGAGCAATTAGCAGATCCAAAACATACTAGACCAATATTCCGTACTGGTAACTCTATTGCTGACAGAGCATTTGTTAAAGATCTTTCAAGAGGAAATAGGGTTATCCATAGAGGAATAGAACCAGATGTTGCTTTAAATGCTCAGGCACCAATAACAGCCAATCCTGATCCTAATACCTATTACGATGTAGCAGGAAATCCAATACCACGACCTGTACATAATACCCGTGGAGCTGATAAAAATACCATTTTTACTAAAAAAAGATCATGCGATCTCCTTGATAAGAGATTCCGGTTCGTGCCATTTGGTGGAAACCACCGACCTAAATTAATTGGTTTTTGTTTTGATGATGCTAAAGTACATAAAAAAAACGAT
>Ga0302268_1000040_pt1 | contig 72594 bp, 85 predicted proteins | sample III_Bog_E2_1_FD_194554 | JGI IMG/M metagenome (GOLD analysis project Ga0302268, IMG submission 194554) | Peat permafrost microbial communities from Stordalen Mire near Abisko, Sweden - III_Bog_E2_1 | ecosystem: Environmental > Terrestrial > Soil > Wetlands > Peat | place: Sweden: Abisko... | reverse complement strand
GGAAATCAAGGTGCTAGTGTAACTGGTGCGCAAGGAAATCAGGGAAATCAAGGCAATCAAGGCAATCAAGGTGCTAGTGTAACTGGTGCGCAGGGCAATCAAGGAAATCAAGGTGCTAGTGTAACTGGTGCGCAGGGCAATCAAGGAAATCAAGGTGCTAGTGTAACTGGTGCGCAGGGCAATCAAGGAAATCAAGGTGCTAGTGTAACTGGTGCGCAGGGCAATCAAGGCAATCAAGGCAATCAAGGCAATCAAGGAGCTAGTGTAACTGGTGCGCAGGGCAATCAAGGCAATCAAGGAACTCCTGGCGGGAACTTAACATCATATTTTGGAGGATATGCCAATACTCTACCATCCGCTTATGTATTACAATTAGTTATGGGAGCGTCTGTCTAAGATAAATACAATTAAGAAAATTATATAAAGCAAGGAGAAATAAATCACTATGATTTCTGCCAGATTCCAATTTAGGTACGACACAGCAGCCAACTGGACTGCCAATAATCCTTTATTGCTTGCAGGAGAATTGGGACTAGAAAGTGATACAAACAATTTTAAACTTGGAAATGGTATTTCTTTGTGGGCTTCCCTTCCTTATGTGGCTGCTGGTCCACAAGGGACACAAGGACCAATTGGAACAATAGGTGCTACTGGAAATAATGTAGCGATAAATTTTGGGTCAGCCCCAGGAAGTAATTATACAACAAAAAATATTACAGGACAAGCAAATATACTAGCAACTTCAAATCTTTTAGTATGGCTGGATTCCACCAATCCTCCAGCGAGTGGCCATTCTCAAGATGAATATACTTTATCTGATATGTCCCTAATTGGTGGAAATATAACTCCTGGCATAGGTTTTACTATAACTGCTTCAACTGATACATATGTAACTGGAAATTTTTATGCTAATTGGTGGTGGTATTAATTATGGCATTTAATCTTATTGGCTCTACAACACAAAATCGAGCAGAAAATGACTCTTTGAATCGTAAGTTTAATATAACCCCAAAAACTCAAGATTCATCGAGCGTACCGACTAATATAGCTGGAGGAGAAAGGTTAGTAGTGGAGACTGATGCTGGTTTAGTATCTGGCTCTGCAACCACTAAAGCTTTAAATTCTTTAGAATTTCGCAAATTACAGTCTGGTGCAGATACATTATTATTTAATGAAGTATTTAATGGTGCTGCTGTAAATACTGCAATTTGGAATTCTGTATTATCAACAATGACTCAAACTGAAGCTGGCGGCAAGATGACCTTAAATGCTGGATTATCTGTTGCTACAAGCACTTATGCTGTTGTAAAAAGCTATAGAACTTTCCCTATATATTCTGGTTTTACAACTTCTTTTGAGATGGTTGCATCATATCAAGCATCAGGAAACATAAACAATACAGTAGTTGAACTTGGTCTTGGATATGTTGCAACGAACGTAGCAACACCAACTGACGGATTATTTTTTAGATGGTCTGGTGGTAATTTCTTCTGTGTCCAAAATAGTGGAGGATCAGAAACTTTTTCAAATAATTTAACTCCCCCAACTGCAAATTCTGTTCATCTATATCGTATTGTTTCAGGAATTGACCAAGTTGAATTTTGGATTGATAATATTTTGCAAGCTATTATTTCTCCTCCTGGTACACAAGGACTTCCCATAATAACACAAAATTTACCAATATCATTTCGAGTATATAATAGTACTTCTATTTCACCAACATCAGCCGTTCAATTATCAGTTATTTCCACTAGTGTTTATGTATCTGATTTTTATGAAGAACGAGTTTATGAAATGTCTCTTGTTGGTCTTGGGGGAAGTTCAGCACAAGGTCAATCTGGATCAGGAGCATTTGGATCAACAGCAAATCACACTATTAGTACTGCTGCAACTGCGGTAGCTTTGGCCAATACAACTGCTGAATATGTAAAATTAGGTGGTAGATTTTTATTTGCATCGATTGCTGGAGCAGTCACAGATTATATTGTATTTGGTTTGCAAGCAGGAGCAACTGCTGCTGCAAACGTTCCTGGAAAAACATTATATATTCGAGGAATACACATTTCAACAATGGTTGGAAACCAAGCGTCTGCTGTAGCTGTTAGTGCAACAACCCCATCAACTCTTCAATGGTTTATTGGTGTTGGAAGTTCATCAGCAACTTTGGCGCAAGCAGAAGGAACTGCGACAAAGGCTCCAAGAATTCTTGATTTGGGAATGCAATATTTCCCTACAAGTTCCCCCATCGGATTTGCTCCACCTGATCTAGATATTCAATTTTATTATCCATTAATGTGCGAAGCTTTATGTTTTGTTCATGTCGGTGTATGCATACCAGTTGGAGCAACTACAGCAAACCAAGATTTTCAAGGAACAGTAATTATTGATGGAGTTTATGAATAAAAATCATAAATAATATTGTGGGAGACTATTATGGCACTAGCATTACAAGGATTTTCATCAGGAAACGGCGCAGAAGTTGATACTTTAAATCGTCAGCTAACTGTTACACCAAAAACACAGGATGCAAGCAGCGTTCCTACTAACATTGGTGGAGGAGAGAGACTTGTCGCTGAAGCTGATGCTGGTCTTATTACTGGAACTCCACTTAATCGCGCTTTAAATGCTCACGAATTCCGCCGACTTCAAGTAGGAATGGATAACTTATTATTTAACGAAGTATTCAATGGTTCTGCAACTAATACTGCTTTATGGAATACTGCCTTAACTACTTTTACCCAATCACAGGCTAATGGAAAACAGACTTTAAATTCTGGATCATCTACAGCTACAAGCGCAACTGCTGTATTAAAAACTTGGAGAACATTTCCAATTTATTCTGGTTTTTGCACAATATTTGAAACTGTGGCTGCATATCAAGCAGCATCCAACATTGTTCCGAACTCTACTGTAGAAATTGGTTTAGGTTATGCTGCAACAACAGCCGCTCCAACTGATGGTGTGTTCTTTCGTTGGAATGCAGCAGGAAATTTTGTTTGTGTTGTAAACTTCAACGGAACTGAAACATACAACACTGTCTCTCTTACTCCTCCAATAGCTAATACTACATATAAATTCAGAATTATTATAGGTCGTGCATTTGTTGAATTTTGGATTAACAACATTCTTCAAGCTATTGTCGCAACACCTTCTGGAGCAGGTTTGCCAGTTATCACACAAGATTTGCCAATATCATTTCGAGTATATAATAGTACTTCTATTGCTCCAGCATTAGCTGTCCAATTGGGTATCTTCTCATGCTCATGTTGGCAACCTGACTTAAATACCAACCGTGCATATGAAATGACACTTGCTGGTCTTGGCGCAAGTTCAATTCAAGGCCAATCTGGAACTGGTGCTTTTGGTTCTACTGCAAACCACACTAACAGCACTGGAGCAGTAAACACAGCATTAAACATAGCTACACCAAACTATACCAAGTTAGGTGGAAGATTTAACTTTACTGCGGTTGGTGCTGCTGTAACTGACTTTCCATTATTTGCTTTTCAAGTGCCAGTTGCTTCAGCAAACGTTCCTGGAAAAACATTATATATTCGAGGAATACACATTTCAACAATGAACTTTGGTGCGGTTGTAGCAACTACTCCAACAGTACTGCAATGGGCTATTGGAGTAGGAAGTTCAACAAACGTTTTAACTGGCGCTGAAGGTGCTGCTGCAAAAGCTCCTCGCGTTGTTGATCTTGGACAACAATATTTTCCAGTGGGTGCTGTAATTGGACAAACTACAACTGATTTGGATATTCAATTTCCTTATCCATTGATGTGTGAAGCTGGAAACTATGTTCACATTATTCTTTGTGTTCCAGTAGGAACAGCGACTGGTTCAGAACAATTTCAAGGAACAGTAATGATTAATGGATTATTTGAATAATTTAAATTCAATAAAAATGGCCAGATTTTATCTGGCCATTTTTTATTTGTTTTTGTATTTAAATATCTAATGCTCCACAAGGACGATACCCATCTTTACAACAAATTAAATGCGCTCTAGTCCAAATTACTCCGTCTGGATTTCTATCTGTGTCATATAATCTAGGTGCTTGAAATCTAACTGGATTATCAATATATTTTGCCATATTAGCTTCAGTATAATATTTAAAAGAATTAATATTCCAGAAAGATTTATGCGTAGGATCTTGGAAAGCTCCTCTTCCGTCTGTGCTGGGAACCTGTATAAATGCCCAACCTCCTGGCGCTAATACTCTTTGAAGTTCTTTCATAGTATGAATTGGATCAAGCAAATGCTCAAAAACATCAAATGATCTAATTACTCCAACAGAACTATCTGCATATGGCCATCTTCCATTTAAATCACACATAATATCTGCGTCTTTTAAATCTACAGTTTCATAACCAAATTTAGCAGCCATTCTTCCGCCAACTTCTATTTTTTTAAGACCAGAATTTTCAGCCCAAGTTTCTGCCAAACTTTCTATATATTGATCATAAATTCTATAAACGTTGTTTTGAATTTCTGCATTATATTTTATCCAAGTGTTGTTTCCATGTACTCGATAGATATATAACCCTTTGTCTATATGCTTAAATTTTGTAACTCTATACAACTTACACATTAAATCCAAATCATCTAAAATTCTCATTTCCATATTATATCCGCCTACACTATCATAAGCTGAACGTCGAAATGCTCTTAAATGGTTTGGAGCAAACCAAATTCTAGATATAGACTCAGGAGTAGGTTCAAATGAAATATGCTCATCTAAAATATGTCCTTGAAATTCTACTTCTCTATATTTCCATCCATAATAAGTGCTAAATCTATCAATTTTTTGATAATCTCCAGTGCAATGAATAGTATTTGAATATGCAAATCCAACTTCAGGATCTTCAAATGCTTTTTTTACTTCTTCAATAGCTGTTGGCATAAGTAAATCATCATGATCGAGTTCTAAAAGAATATCTCCTGTAGCTTTTTCACATGCCATTGCTTTTAGAGGACCAACCCATTCTGGAACATTGTAAACTACATATCCTTTTACTCTGTCATCATTAAAAGTTAATGGTTTCCCGTCATGATTATAAATGATAATCCATTCCCAATCTGGGTCTGTTTGTGCTTGCAAACTTTTATAAATTTCTGGTAAAAATTCAGAATTATGTGTTGGTGTAAAAATAGAAACTTTATTATTCACTTTATACTCCATTGTATATTTTGATTCCATTAATTCCCTTATCTGCCAATCTCTATCATATCCATGAACTATGGCAAATGGTTTAGTGTTTGTCGATTTTACGCATTCGCAGCCAATCATTGGTCCTGCTTCAGCAGAAATTATCTCCAATGAATAACGATTAAAAGCAATCATATCATTTTTTGGATCACTGATTGTTCCAGGATATAAAATACCAGTTTCCATATTAAGCACTGGGGGTTTATCTCTTAAATAGAATCTTAATTTTTCTCTGGCGCTCCATGACCAAACTGGATGTAAACATGCTGCAAAACTTTTAGACCATCTAGGAATATACAAATGATCTGAAAATGGGTGCTGTCTAAAAACATAATTTATTGCTGGTTGGCACGGAGGATGAGGTCCAGAATATTCTTTTGTAATTAAATAAGTCTGATGAAACAATTCTGCAATTAATTTTGCCTCTCCAGCAAAAGTTCCACCATTAATTACTTCTTCATTTTTTATTTCTTCGTAACGATCTTTTCCAAGCACGTCTCTGGCCCATAACTGATTAGTTTCTTCTTGCTCAATAGTTACACATTCTGTGGACCCAACTAATTTATAATTTCCAATATTTTCTTCCATCCAAATACTTGGATCAGATTGCAGAACTACATCTTTGATATCCAACCAGAAAATGTAACGAAATTCTTTATAATGATTTCCAAGATACTCTTGGGCTACTCTTATTCTAGCATGAAAGAATGATTCATTATGAGATTTTGACTTTACATCAATTAATTCAAAACCATATTCTTGTAATAATTTTCGTGCAATGGGATGGATGTTCCACACGATCATCACTTTTCTACCTTTAAACCCACTCTTTTTTATAGACACTAAATATGCTTCAATACCTTCATACTTCAAAACATATTTTGTCCCTGACAATACTCCCAATATGCAATCTTGTGTTGAATTCATTATTTTTCATCCAATGTAAAGTAATCTGGATTATTTGTAATATAATCTTTAAGACATTCTTTCCAGTGTCTCATTACATATAATCCTGAATTTTTAATTTTATTTGTTATTAATTTTTCACTCGCTGGTCTGGGAGCAAAAAATGTCTCAGAAAAAAAATCAGATGCAACTATGTTTACTTTAATGGTATTTTCTAAATTAAGTAATTTTATTAATTCAATAGCAACATCGTATCTACTTGCATTTCCTTGGCAAACAGCATTCCATATTCCATATGATTTTGTTTGGAGCATTTTTTCAATTTGTTTTGTAAAATCTATGGTATATGTTGGGCTTCCTAATTTATCTTGCACTACATTTAATTCTGTAACTCCAGATTTTAATTGCTTCATAATTTTATAAATAAATTTTTTGTCTGCATTACATCCTCCCATTTGCCAACCGCAACGTAATATAATATGCTTTGGAGCAGTTTCAGCAAAAAGTTCACCTTGATATTTAGACTTTGCATACCAACTAAGAGGGTTGGGAATATCTTCTTCTGAATACTCTTCTTGTGAACCATCAAATATTCCAGCAGTACTTATGTAAACATATGGAACATTTTGAAGTCTTGCTAAAGCTGCACAATTAGCAGAGCCAATAGCATTTACTTCCATAGATTCTCTAGCATTAAGTTCGCATTCTTCTAAGTCAGTCATTGCAGCAAGATTAATAATCACATTAGGCTTAAATATAGTTACATCTCGGAGCATTCCTTCATAATCTTTGACATCTCTATAATAAAGCCATTTATCAATTAAATTAATATCTGTTGCAAAAACATAATTCTGTTTGTTTGTAAAATATTTATATAAAGCATTCCCAAGCATTCCAGCACAGCCCAACACATATATCTTCATTTTTTCCTTATATAACGAAAGAGAGATAATAGTCTCTTTCGTTATATTTATATCGTTCAAATAAATCTCTCATCGAGCCAACTTAAAAAGTAGAATTTTATTTTCTAAATCATCCAATTTATTAATTAATACTTCCTGATAATCATATTGTTCTTTTGCGCTTAAATAGTGATAATATCCGTTGTCCTAATTATAAATGCTTCTTTTCAAGTCAGACAATATATCTAAAATTTCTTGAAATTCTACATCTTTAATAAGAAAATTATATGCATTACTTATTTTTCTAATTTGTGTATATAAAAATTTATATCTTTGAGAAATAGTCATGATGATAATCTCCATTCTAACAAATAATTTTCTATTTCAGTCATTAAGTTAACTATCTGTTTATATTTAATTTTTCGGGTGTGAGAGTGCATATCGTTAACTGTTTTTATAAAGAAATAATAATAATTATATAATTTATATTCATTATTAAGAAATGCATCTTCTTCTAGAGAAATAATGTAAGGATAAGTATAATCACATTTTATATAATATTCGTGAATATAACCCATCAATAATTTATATCGTTTTTCTAATTCTTGATATGAATTTTTCATTCTATAAACTTTGCTATCATAATTAGAGTAAAAAGATTATCTATCTTTTCATTAATTTCATTTGATGCAAATATTCTTCCAATTTGCACAGCATTATCAACATCTATAGTAATTTCATTTAATTTTAAATTAATTTCGTTATTTAGGTGCAGCCAATATCCAATAATTGGACATATTAAATTAATAATGACTTTATATTTTTTTGGCCATTCGCTCAACTCGTATATATGTAATTCATTTTTTGTCATATCGATAATTTATCAATCAACAGAATATTATATAATTTATTAATACGTTTATTTAGTTTGTTAGTATGACGACGATGGACCGCTGCTTTTCCTTTTAAAAAAATTCCAGTTGTTTGGTTCCGACGACAACGATCCAATCGTTGCCACTGATTAATGTCAGTTTCTATATTAAAGAGAATTCCTCTAATTAATATGTATCTGTGAAGTTTGTATGCTGGCATACCAGCATACAAATCTGTTGTAACTAATGACGAAAAATTTTCACATTGTCTTTTCAGCCATTCTCTGCTTTTCATATATGGCAATTCAATCATATTTCTCCAATGCAAAAATGGCCAGAAATTATCTGGCTATTTTAATTTAATCATCCCAGAAGATGGCACGGTTTCCCAGTCTTCCCACTAGGGTATTCTTCAAGCAACAGTCGAATCAGTTCTTTGTTTTTTATTACTGTGTGCCTCTTCTCTCAAACAAGTCACGAATAACACAACGAATGCGATAGCAATCAACATAGTTATCCTTTCATTTCAAATTTTGCTTTGAGACGTTCGTACTCTTTCGCGTCGTTCTCTTCCTTCTCCTGCGCCTTACGAACCTTGTCAGCGGCCTTCTGAGCCTCCTCAGCGGCCTCAGCTTTTGCCTTAGCATCTGCTTCTTCACTCCCAAGCATCGCTTCAGCCTCCTGCATCATCGATTGGGCGGTCTCCTTATCTGAATAATCCCACGTTTCAGTTTCATCAAGCCATGTGCCTGAATCGACTTCCTTGCCATTGATGAGGATGGTTATTTCGTATCCTGATTCATTGAACTCCATTTTCTTATTAGCCTTCAACTTTTCAATGATGAATTTGACAGCCTCTTCTCGACTTTCAGTGCAGCGATATTCAAAGTCAGCAGAGTATCTGGCCCTGACACACCCCATGCAGTAGTCGTCAGAGTCTGGTTTGTATGCAAGAATTGTGTAGTTCATTGTGCAGCTCCTTCAAACTGAGTTTTCAGACGTTCATACATCAAGCGGTCATGCTCTGCTTGTTCAATCTTCTGTGCAGCGAGATACGCCTGACGGGCTTCCCTGTGTTTCTTCGCTTTGGCTGCGTAAAAGACACGCCGCTCTTCAATGAATAAATCAAGGTTGTCGATACAGTCGAAAGGGACGACGATACTGACATAGTAGTTCTCCCCACCACCAACGTACTTATACCCATTGAGGCAGATTCCATTGGTTGTAACCTCGTCCTCGTGAAACTTGTACCCTTGAGCCGGGTTGAGCCGATCCTCAGTGTCTTCATCTGGAAACCTCCAGTCAAAATCCGGTCTCCAGTTTTCGTCATGGATAACACGAGCGTCCTGAAGCTTGTTGAATGCTTCCTTGGAAAGTTTGAAGCACTCGTTCTCGATGTTCAAGCGCTGTGCGATGAGTTCTCTGTACGTGCTCATATTCCTTCTCTTTCAATATTGGGTTCAGGCTAATTCAAAAAATGGTCAGAGAATTTCTGGCCATTTTAATCAGTCAACGTTAAAATTTCTTTCCATTGCACTTCCAAATTCCATCTTTGAATACATAAACATAACCATTATTTTCAATTTGTTTTGCAACTGATTTGATCGTCTTTCCAATTTTCTTCTCACAATCAGTTTCTCCGAGATCACGCATATACGCAACAGTAACTCCTTTTTCTGGATTATCAAGTGAATGGAATCTTGTTGGCATAACATTCTCTGCAAGAGATGATAAATCTCCAAGTGCCATTAGAAATGCAACTTTCTTGGGATTAATATAATACTCTTTCAGAGTCGCACCAACTCCTTCCAAATAACCGTCAAAGTGACAGTAGATTCCTTCATATGTGCCATCTTCTGTTTGACGAATGATTGCTGATCTTGTACTCATTGCTTCTCCTCTTTTAAAGTATTTAAATCTCCAAGAATTGTTTTTAGTTCCCAAATATTGATTTCCAAAAACTTTGCAACAACATTAGAAATAGCACTATTTGCTGAAACCAATTCTTTATGCAATTTCAATTTTCCATCAATAGTATGGTTTAAATTTTCAATTACTGCGTCAAGTGTCATAATTTCCTTTATTCTGCTAATTTTTTAATCAAGTATTCGTGCTCCAATCTCTTCAAAATTCTATTCGCTCTGGAAATATTTTTTTCTGATATATACATTGACTCTGGTTCTGTGCAATATTTTTGTATATATCCAACTCCAAAAATGGAATCCAACTGATTAACAGTTTTACAAACCATTGAATTAAATGCATTTGCTACTTCATCTCCGCAAGAGCGATGAGATTCTTTTCGATGTATTGTTATTAAATCACTACGAAGAGTAAGATAATCACTTCTTTGTTTAATAACCCATAGCATTTTATTACTCCTTCAATTCAGATTATCTAAAACTTACACTCTGAGCAACGACGATGCAATTCATTTTACATTACTTTGCAATTCTTGCCATTGCACGACGAAAACGAATCTGGGCAACTGTAAGAAATGTCATAAACAAAAATGTATAAGCTACCAAACAATACTCAATCATTGATTTGCCTTTCTCAATTTCAACTTCTTTAGCCGTTAGATCACAATTATGATCAACAAATTCTTTTAAACGTCAATCATTTTCATGATTAAATCAACTCTTTGATAGTATTCATCTTGAAAATCACGCTGGTTGCTTCCAAATTAATCAACTGACGATTGCTCTTTCTGTTATCAGTAGCCAAAATAGCAGCGATTCCAAAAATATCACGAACGGCATCTTTAAGAAGGTCGCGCACTTCGGCATTTCCCTTAATATCAATAACAGTGAGATCAGTAATGAATTGATCGATGTTAATATGTCCAAGATTATTGATCATAATTAAACCACCAATCCGCGCCGAACAGTATCAGCAGCAAACTTGTAGCGGCCACCAGCAGGACCAACACCGAGCACCGGATACTTGCGGCGAGATGCCTTTAGACCAATCACAGTATATGTAGTGGTGCCAGCGCGAAACTTGCAGCCAAGTCCATTTTTTGGAAGATTAAACATATAAGCCAAATGCAAATACTCGCGGCTTTCAACTGTATTGTATGGATCACTACCATTGCCAAATCCAGCAGACGGATTTACAACAGCAGAATTTGGGAGAGTCTTCGTAATCATTGACAGCTTTGTGAAATGCGCTTCAGTATTGGTAAAGCGACAATTACCGAGCGAGATAATCAGACCATGCTTTGCAGCAACAGTCGCAATGGCTGTATTCAGATCGTTGCGAAGAACAGCCAGATTCGTGCGAGTGAATGAGTTCATTTGCTCTCTTTCTTGTCCAACAAAGATAGAATACCAAACTTTGGATTAAATGTCAAGTTAAATTGAAATTATTCTTGACCAATATGAAATGGATGATCGGCCATGTTCAGAATCTTTTTCAGTTCCTCTAATATCGATCTTTACTAACCCTTTATGAATGAGTTTGTTACGAGCATTAATGCGTCGAGTTCCATATGTAGAATGACGCAAAAATCCATGACCATGCTCGATAATAGAATATCCACGATCTTTTATCTCATTCAGAATTTCAGTCTCAGTTTTCGTCATATAAAGATATTATCAAACTTTGGGTTGATTGTCAATAAGAAAATAAATGCTTTGTTTTGAATATTTTAAGACAGCAATTTAGCCACTAATTTGACATTAATTGTTGGATTTTTTATGAATTTAATTGCACAACCATTTTGTTGAACAGCAGCCAGTTGCACAGCTTCGCTTGGATTGCTGATGAATTGAATTGCATAACCATTTTCTTGAACAGCAGCCATTTGCACAGCTTCGCTTGGATTGCTGATGAATTGAATTGCACAACCATCTTCTTGAACAGCAGCCAGTTGCACAGCTTCGCTTGGATTGCTGATGAATTGAATTGCATAACCATTTTGTTGAACAGCAGCCATTTGCATAGCTTCGCTTGGATTGCTGATGAATTGAATTGCATAACCATCTTCTTGAACAGCAGCCAGTTGCACAGCTTCGCTTGGCTTGCTGATGTATTCAATTGCACAACCATCTTCTTGAACAGCAGCCAGTTGCACAGCTTCGCTTGGCTTGCTGATGTGGTAAATTGCACAACCATTTTGTTGAACAGCAGCCAGTTGCACAGCTTCGCTTGGATTGTCGATGTATTCAATTGCACGACCATTTTGTTGAACAGCAGCCAGTTGTGCTTTTTCATTCATATATAAAGAATATCCTAAATAAATTTATTTGTCAATAAGAAAATAAGTTCTTTAGAATGAGTATTTTATAAATATATCAAAACAAAGCACTTAAAATGCTCTATACAGCGATTCTCTTTGCTTTCTAGCACTTGGACATAACCAAAAGGCTTAGAGCGGTTTATAGGGCAATTTATACAATTTTTGCTCTTTAGAATCAACAACTTAAAAATTCAATTTTAAGCTTTCCAACTGCATATCATCTAAAAATTCAGCCAATAAAGCTTGAAATGATTAATTTAGGTTGACATAGACTCAAAAGTTTGCTATCATCTTAATAGTGATGGAAAACAAGACCAAATCGAGAAAGAAACGCTGTGATCGACTTCATGCGATTTATGAAATCGTTATCGCTGGTCAATCATACATTGGAATCACTGCAAAGACGCAAAGCACTATGCTGAAAAGCGTAAAAATTCGTTTTCAAAAGCACTCTGAACGTGCCAGAAACGAAAACAAGTCTTGGCCGTTGTATATTGCATTAAGACAGCATGGAATTGAATGTGCTAAAATTTTCATTCTTGAAACTGTTCGCGATAGGGCTGCTGCTCATGCTCTTGAAGTTGAACTTATCAAAACGTTTGATCCTGAATTGAATCTGGCATCTACTAAGAAATAGCTGGTTTAATGAATACTGAGAATTATGAAAGTTATTGGTGCTTGGACCTAATTGACAGATTACTTAGCGAATTTGCGTCTGAACGTGAACATTCAGACGTTGGTTCCTATATCTTTGGGCGAAATATGTTCATGCTTGCTCAAATTTTATTTGAGAGATACCCAGATATGTCACCAGAAGATATTCGACTAATAATAAAATTGGAGTCATAATGAAAATATCAGACAAAACGAAGAAGACAGTTTTGAAAGAGTTTCTTCCACTAATCTTACCAGGTTCTTTTTCAGATGCCACACTTATTGAAAATATCAAAATTTGCAGAGAACTAATTCTAGCACATCCAGAATGTACTAAAGCATTTCTAACATTGCTTATAAATGAAGCAATGTTAGAAATGCGTTACCCAAAAATGACAATTCAATATATATTGCTTATGATAAAGTTGGCCAGATAATGAAAAATGAATTAATGAAAGAAATCAATGATATTGAAAGAATATATAAAGACATAGTAAAAAAATTATCGTATCCATTTTCACCAGAAGATAAAAAGTTTACTATATTTACCAACTTCCATTTTTATTGTATTAGAGATTCTTTTATTCGCAATAATGAAAGCAAAGTGATGGCAGAACTACAAGTATTGAAAAACGAACTACTTATTAGAAAGTTGGCAAGCTAATGCCATCTATATTTTACAGTTCAGCATGGAAGAATGCTTGGAAAAGAATTTAACAAATACTTAGAAAGATGAGCGAATGAAATCATATAAACAAAAAATATTAAACATTTATCCTGATGCATACATTCGTGCAATATCTTTGCCTATTCGTTTTTACTTCAGACCTGAAAAAAAATATAAGCAGCAAAGAGGATATACATACGATAATATTGGACAGAGTATTATTCTTTGGGTAGTTTCTATTAATAATCAAGAAATTTCTGCCAGCCACAAAAATGAAAAACATGCTTGGAAGCTTGGATGGACAGTTGTACAAAATAGGGTCGCGGAGAAATTATCTCAATGAACCAGATCATTGCATCGCAAGAAAATATGTGGAAGATTAAAAAAGCCAAAGATTATGATCCAATTCGTAACGAAATGATTGATATATTTCTTAATTATATTTCAAGATTTGACATGGATTCTATGGATATAGAAGAAAATGAAAACATTAGAGTGTTCGATGCGCGTATAGATGAAATTGAAAAACTTATACCAGCGGATTCCAATGTAAGTAGCAATAAACTTTATGAAATAAATGAATTATTGAGAGCTAACTATAATCTAGCGTTAATTATCAAACTGGAGAGTTGATGTGTGGAGAATATTAAGTAAAAAAGATACAATCAAAGTAATGAATGAACTAGATTTATGTTCTTCAAAAATCTATGAGTATACTACCATCTTAGTCGGAACTTGTTATTTTGGCGAAAAGCCAAATAGTTATACACAAAATTTAATAAATTTAGGTGATGATTTATATCATACTAAGGAAATTTTAAGAGAGTTATATACAACACATTTTTGGGAACCATTTAATGTTTTGCCAGATCGTAAAGAAATATATGCTATCAATCGAACACTGAAAAAATTATATATTAAATGGATTCAATTTAGATTAACAAAATAAAAGCCACTCAATTTGAGTGGCTTTTATTTTGATATTGTTACATCTTCCATTCCAGCGCATCTAATCTTTGTAATACTACTCAATTGAAATCCTTTAGATTCAAGGCCTTTAAGGATTCCCAAATATTTATTTCTTACCAATGCAACATCATTAATGATCATTTCAAAATCACAAACATCCTGTTCTCCTGATGCATACTTCTCAGATTCCCTACTTGTCAATGCTTTATTGTATGATTCTGAATATTGTTTGAAATATTTTTGTTGAATCTTTCTTAATTCTATGTTGAGATAATTTAGGATAGCTTCAATTTCCTGAAGTTGATAAAATCTAAATTCAGTTTGACCAGGAAGACAAGCCAAATTCTTTTCTAAGTTTCCATATATACTAACTTCTTTTTTAGCTTCCAATAATTCACCTTCATAATATGATATCATATCAGGAATTAGTGAAATATTGGAAACTATTTTGTTATACCACATTACTCATCCTCTTCAGTATCATCAAAATCATCATCATATTCATCTGAATTTTCTTCTGAAATAACATCGTATGCTTTAGATAAATCAGCATCCAAATCTGCAATTTCTGCCAATTCTTCTTTGTCCAACACAGACTCTAAATATGTCAATAATTGTTCAGCGGCTGGAATATGATCTCTGCGTGGGATGTATTCCACTAAAAGCAACCAGCATTCAGCGATAAGTTCAGGAGTTTCTTTGGTCATTTTTTCTTTCCTTTTGCACATTATTTAATAGGGTGAAGTTTCCTTCACCCGTTATTTATTCAAAGTAGAATTATTCTTCTTCTGTTTCTTCTGAAATATCTTCCACAGTACTAGTCATATTTACTTTTTCTGGATCAAATTCTTTCATTATCAAATCAAGAATTTGATCTTTATTTGTTAGATAATCTTTCTTCCAATGTGAATGCTCTACTCCAGTTAAGTCAGTATAAACATATCTATTGCCAGCTTTAGTAAGTAAATGCTGTTTTTCAAAAAATAAATCGAACAATCCTGAATATGGGTCCATTCCTGAAGCATACGGGATGTGAATTTCCACTGATTCAAACGGTTTATTATAACGGGATTTTACCACTTTACATTTTGATCTAATTCCAGCAACTTCTTTAGTTTTGTTTCCTTCTTCATCTTGTTTTAACTTAAAAACATCCATTGATACAATAATACTGCTGGCAAAGAGAAAACCACTATTATGACTTATTACTCCATTTTCTAATATATAATGATGAGCATCTTTTACTTGAATATCGTAAACTGGCTTAATTCCAATACATTGCTTTGATTTAATTTTTATTGATTTCATTTTTAATTTCCTCTTTAATTTTAGTTATCATTAATTTCGCTTCACTTTCCCAAACAATGAATACTTTAAAATTTCTAAGACGTTTTATTGCTTCTATTCTCTCATTATCTTCATTCCATATATTTTTTGCTCTTATTTATGATAATATTAGTGGAGGATCAGGATTAAAGGGATAAGATTTCATCTTCTTCATTTAAATCTGCTACTTTTTTCCAAATATAACCATCATCAGATTCTACTAAAAATTTATGTTCCGAAGTAGCTTTAATAATTTGCCCATCCTCTAGTTGTAATTCAAACACTTCTTTATCAAGATAATTATAAGTTTCTGTAACTTCTTTATCGCCATCCAAAGTTTTAACAATATCACCAACTTTAATATCTCCAATTAATTTTAACTCATCGTTAACTAACTGTATTTTATGATCATTTGTTAAACACCCGCCTGAAATTATATCATCTGAATATTGATCTTGAGAAGAATAGATATGATTTGTTGCCACCATTCCTATATCGAGATCACCAAACATATTAACGCAATTAATAATCATTGCTTTTAGCTGTTTGGCTTTAATTCCCATATCTCCTTTCATAGATCCTGCTTCCATTTGATTTACCATAGTAGGAGTTAAAAGCATACCCAAAGAATCAACCACAAATAATACTTTTTGTCGTTCATCAACTGGAATCAATTTATATTGCTTAACAAAATCACTGATCATTTTAGCAACATCATTAATCATTGCCATATTTAATTTCAGTAACTTATCTTCGCTTGTATCAACTCCCAATGCTTTCAACCAATCTTCATCAAGAGCATTTTCACTATCAATTAAAATTACATAAATTCCCTGTTCTTGTGCATCTTTTATAATATTTCCAGATACAATTAATGATTTTCCTGCTCCTGGAGCGCCTGCAAATACTGTAATTTTTCCCAACGGGATGCCTGTATCAAATCTTCCACTAATTAAATAATTAAGACAATAGTTTCCAGTTGAAATCCAAATCTTTGGATCACGAAAACCAATGCTCATGCCTTCTATTGATTTGGTTATGCTTTTCCTAAAACGACTTACATCAAAAGGCTTTGCCATGATGAACTCCTATAAAAATTGTAATTTATTATAAAACAGAACGAAAGCCAATGATTTTATACACTGGCTTTCGTATTATTCTCCAATTTACTTGGGTGTTTCTGATTTTTTGCGTCTAATTGCAGCCAAAATATCAGCAGCATTATTTTTTCCAGTGGTTGCTGGAACTGCTGGAGGAGCATCTTCTACTGGAGTTGATTTCTCACTAACAACTGAGTTAGCTTCAACTGGTTCACTAGTTTCCGCAGAAGTTGAAGTTTCATTGACTTTGAAATTAACAGGACGATAAAATTTGCCCCACTTTTCTTCATCATAAGCCTCGCCATTAACTGAAGCTTCAAACATTTCTTTGATAACTTCCAAGTCCTCTGCTGTTGGCTTCTTACCCAAATAATCAGATAAGTTGTTTAGTTTATAAGTTTCAATTGCAGCCAATTCTACAGGAGTCAATGCTGATTCTCTGCGAGAATATGAACTTGTTCCATAATCTGCATATTGACCTTTTGCTGTCTTTAGGATTTTAAAATCAGTCCCAGTTGAATAATCAGATGGAATATTTTCCATATCTTTATCCATCAGACCAGCTTTAATAATATTGAACAACTGTTTATTGAACGAAAATTTGCGAATTGGATTTTCAGGTGCTTTATCATCTGCTACTGGATTTACACGAACAAATCCGTGCATAATGAATGTTGGTTTCTTCCAATACTTGTTTGCCAATTCAGTTGAAGCAGGGTCTTTTTCTTTATACCATGCACGAACTTCACTTAAAATTGGGCAACCTTGTGGATATTCAGTGCGCCCGAACATTTCAACACAAGGAACATTTACATAAATTGGCTTTGATTCGCCATTTTTAATTCCATTAAATGGAAGTTTAATCTGAAGTTTTTCAACCCAAAAGAAAGTGTTAGTTGGATCGCCATCTGGGACAAAACGAACTTCTGCTGTTGAACCATTTGGAGCATTCCAAAAAGCATAGTTTGAATTATCAAATTGTTGATTGTTATTTTTTTCTGCTTCTGCAAGACGTTTGCGAATATCTGCTAATGTGTTTCCCATGTCATTTCTCCATATACCATAATTTAATTTATATTTTGTATCAACCATGTTTGTTACTATTTATATAGTAACATTGTATTTATCCTCATGTCAAGTTTTTTCTACAGTAATTATGAAATTATTTTGGATATTCAGTAATATTTAATAGATACTATTTGTACTTTGTCCGACCTTCTTTTAATTTTATTTTATCTTCCGCTTAATCGAATAATATCATTTAATTCACTTTCTTCTAATTTCTCTTTGCTTGAAATAAGTGAAAGTGGACTTTCTTTACCGATTGTATTTTTCAATTTTTTAATTTCTTTGGGTGAGTGAAAATCGTCCATTGGTTTTAAATTTGGATATGATAAAGGAGAGCCAGAACCAGCAGACGATGGCATATCAGCTTCTGTCAATTTAGACATGGCTCTCAATGCTTTTTCTATTCTTATTTTTTCATTATTAGTTATTTTTTCTGCTGCCCGGCCATGTCTCAAATCTTCCAGACGAGCATATAATGTTGGGACTCTTTCTTTTATAATTGCTTCTAATTTTGGATCAACCAAACTGCTATTTACCCATTGAGTCAATTTATCTTGCCATGTTTCTGATTCATCCAATGAATTATTATGTTCCCAATATCTATCAGATTCTTCTTGATTTCTACTGTATTTGTAACAATCTTGACACAATCCTGAATCATCAAAACCATTACCTTCTATAGTGTTTGGGCAAGTGCCACATATTTTCTGCTCTTCATCTGTCAAAATTTCTTCACCTGGTTCTGGTTCGCCAGTTGAAACTGAATTTGCCCATTGTTCAAACTCACCAGTCTCTGTTGGAGTTTTTCTATTTCTATATGCTCTCATAACATGAGGAAGTGCCATTTTATTTTCGTCATCTAGAGATTCATTATTAAACAAATCAGGCATATCTTCATCTTCTTCTAATTTTCCCATATTTCCAGTCAAAGATGGTTTATTTTTATCATAACCACCTTGAGAACTTAAACTAGATAATTGGCGTTTAATATCATGAATTCTTTCTATAGATGAATTAATTGCATTAATGGCTTCTGGATTTTCATAAGTATTTGATTTCATTTTTCTAACGAATTTGCTTAGAGAAACCATTTCTTCAACTAAACTACAAATATCAGAACCAACTGCATCATATGGGGTCCCACCAGCATATATATGACGAGCCATTGCTCTTGCAGCCATTAAACTCTTGAATGGAAGTAAAAACTTTTCTCCTTGATTATTAGCAAGATATATCTTTTGAATTTTTCTACTTCTTGAATTTTTAATTTTAGGATCAACATTTGCAGTATGTTTAATAATTATTTGCATATTTTCCAATGGCTGGCGGCTAGTTCTCACTGTGCCATCAATCGGTCCAAAAGAACTTTCAAACATTGGGTCAACATCTCTTCTAGTAATAGTTGATTTATTAATATTTCTTATATCAAAACCAAGCATATGTATTTTGGCAAATTGTCTAATGCTTTTAAGAAAATCCAACCACTCTTTTTGATATTCAGCATCAACATTTGCTAATTCATCTCCAAAATAAATTTTTAAAGAATTTGAGGACTCGCTATCATCAACCAGACTACAAACTACACAACCAAGGTCTTCTCCTTTTTTATTCTTAAAATCAAAAGAAAAAACTCGCATATCTTCTGGAGTTGTAGTAGAATTGCCATTTTCATCGACTGCTTCTCCCAATTCAAAGCGGGATTTTAAAAATTCAAATACATATGAACTGGTATTTTCTTTTAGCATATTATAATTCCTCTATTGTATTTATTCTTTTTACCAATAGTGCTCAACAAAAAATGGCAATGGAATATCTTCATCCGATTCTTCTTTTTCTTCATCTAAATTAGGAATATAGGTTTGAATTAAAGTTAGCATTCTTATATTAGTTAACATTGATGTAACCAAATCATCAGTTTCGCCAGTTTTTGCTTTGTATGTATTTTCAACAGCGATAAACGTTTTTAATTCACTTATTAATTTTTTACTATATATTTTTAATTTATCACTTTCAATTAATTTCTTTAATTTTGCGCAAGCAGTTAATTTACTAGAGTTAGTTGTGCAAAATCCTTTTCTAAATTTTCTTGATTGACCAAGTTTTACTGGCTCTGATAAAAATATTCCTGGAATATTTTCTTCCCCAATATTTCTAATAGTTACAAGAACTGCTTCTCCTAAATTATTATTTTCTACACTCCAAAAAACTTTATCGTTTGGCGTAACATTGACCAATTGAGTAGTTATTTCTTTTAATAAATCTACTTGCTTTTCAATAACTGTTTTATTATGTGTCCATTCAGCAATTTGTTTCAATGTTTCACATTCTATAACTTGAATGGCTGCTGGGTCTCCCCCAGTTCCAAAACTAGGATCAAGAGCTACTAAATAAGTATTATCTTTTATAGGTCTTCCATACCATCTTATTTGGCCTTGTTTTTCTATTGGTTCTATCCCTTGTAGTTGATTTAATTTGAAAGGATTAATCAATGTTTCTTCATCAATAATAAATTCACAAAGATGCTCTCTCAAAAATTTTTCAGGGCCTAAGTCAGCTCTTGCTTCTGCTTCCCACTTTTCATCTCTTTCTGGGTGTTCATACCATAACGCTTTAAATGCTTTAAATCCATTAATTCCAACTTCTCCAGCAATAGTATCTCCATTTGCATCAACAGTTTTATTAGCTTCATTCCATATATTAGCAAATTTGTCCTCATTACTTTGCGGCGTCGAAGAAATAATAATTTTACCACCAGTTGACAATGTTGGAGAAATTGATGTATAAAATGCTTCTTGAATAGACGGAGCTACATAAGAAAATTCATCAACAAAGAATAATCCAACTGAGAATCCTCTACCAGTAGTGGGTGTAGTAGTTTGAGATATTATTCTTGAACCATTATCGAATGTTATTGACTGTTTATTATATTCTACTACTCCTGCTCGTAAAAAATCTGGTATTGATTCATAAGCATATTTAATTCTAACCATAACTTCAGTAGCAAATGAAAATTTGTGGGCTGCTATCATAACCGTTAAATCTGAAGTGAAAGATGCACACCATAATAAATATCCAGCAGCAGTAATAGTTTTTCCTAATTGTCTGCCGCATAATAAAACACTTTTTCTATTATTATGCATAACATTAAGCATATTTTCTTGATAATCATATGGATGATATTGTAACTTTCCTTTTGTTGGATGTTGCGTCCAAAAATAATTATTTAAAAAATAAGCAGGACCAGTTATTGGGTCAGCACATTTTGCGAACTCCTTCAACTGATCCGTTGTAAAAGCCATTGGTCTGTGTGGTTTTTTAATTAATGAGTAATCCGCTTGATTTTTCATTATATTAATATTTTGCTTGTGAATTCAATAATTCTTTTCCATTACATTTATAACAACCTTTTCCAAATAAATGAGCGCGAGCTACTTGCCAAAATGAACCATGCATTGGGCAAATAATTTCTATCTTTGTTCTAGAATCAATATATACTGATTTTGAATAGTCAAAAATATTAGAATGCTTTATTTTAGCTTTTTTTATAAATTGTTCAGTTGTAAGTTTTGACGGCATATATCTATTTATCGTTAACTTTCTTCATTCCTGATAGTTTATATGCCAAATCTCTTGCTTCTGTACACCATGGAAAATTAGAAAGATTACGAACAACAGTATTATTTTGTTTTATTGCTGCTATCTGTACTTCTTTAGACGCATCGCGTAACCATTGCATTGCAAAAGCATCGTGTTTTACTGCTGCCATCTGAACTTGTAATGGTATACTTCCAAATATTTCTTTTATAAATCTAAGATTTGATACATCTTTAACAGCAGCTAGTAATACTTTTAATGACATTTTATTTTTGGGTAATTTATTAACTATACTTCCAAATATTGAAGGATAGTCAGATACAGCCATTACTAGTAATTCTTCAGTTGGTCTTTCTATATAATAAATTATAGTACCATCGTTTTCTATTGCCATTTTTTGAAGTTGATAACTTGGATCTTTTATATATTTTAAAGCATATGGATTCTCAGAAACCGCAGCCAGTTTTAATTCTTCGCTTGGATTTTCTATGTATTGTATAGAGCATCCAAAACTATTAACAGCAGCCAGTTGCATTGCATACGTCGGATTATTTACAAATTTAATAGCATTTCCTGATTTTTTTAATGCTGTAAAAATCATTGTTTTGGTTGGATTTTTTATGTATTGTAATAAAGTTCCATCAACTTTTAATCTTTCTTTTATAAACAATTCAGCAATTTTATTTTCAAACAATGCATACATTATAATTTCAAATAATCCATGTTCTGCTTTTACTGCAACAAATGTTCCATGAATATAAACTTCTACTTTATTTTTTATCGCCTGTTTTAAATCATCATTTCTAAAATGATAATCTTTTATAAAATCTTTTGCTTTAGAAAATTCCAAATCGTGTTTAAAATCTCCGTGCTCATGTTCATCAGTCAACCCATATTTAGTAGTTAAATCTTCTACTCCTTCCGCCCAAGTATATGAAAATCCATCAATTGGAAATATAGCATACTTATCTCCATAAGAATCTGCTGTACTTTCTTGTCCAGTTGTAAAAATACTGTTACTTCTTAATGCTTCAAATCCAGCTTCTTTTAATTTTCTATCTAACTGATCTTGATATTTTTTGATAGTATCTTTTGGTATTCTTTTATCATAGGATTTTTTTAAAAAAAATTCTGGACTTCTTAAAAAGTTAAATTCTTTTGTACCACGATAAAGTAATTTGTTTGTTTGTTTGTATGTAGATAAAATATCCGTACAATTGTTTTGAATAAATCCAATTACATCATTGACTCTCTTAGGAGAAATTTTGCGAAAACCTCCTGGCTTTATTTTTCCAATTTTAAGAACTTCATCTATTTTCATATTAGTATTTATGCTTATTTAGATGTTTTGATTTTATGTGCTGACTTAAATTTCCTTTATTTATTTTTCCCGCTATTGTGATTATTAGGTGAAACACGATGAATATCATCATTTTCTATGCTTTTGGAATTTCCCAACCTTTTACCTGGATAACCACACAACTTTGCAGCGGCTGCTATCATAGAATCTTCCTCTGGAGTATAAGCACTTGAAAATGGATAATCAGCAGTTGGTCCATAAGGATCAATTTTTGGTTTGTCTGGAAAACTGCTGACCATTACCATCGATCTATAATGAAAATAAGCATCTCCACCATCATAGTATCGAGTATTAGGCATAGCAGAAGTTGTGTTTGAATCCATGCTGCCAGCAGCATCAGACTCAAACATAGGCGCTCGTCTCGATCTCAATTCACTAATTATTATTTCCATTATACATTCCCAGTAGAATTCTCCAAACTATTAGTAGGAACTAATTCATAATTATTTTCCTTCATAAATTGACTGATAAGTGTAGTAAAATCAAACTCATTATTTGTTTCAGCATCTAAATAATCTACTAATTTACTAACTGGATTGTCGTCGTTGTCCATATCTGAAGAACTTTCATTTCTATAATCATCAGCTTCGTTGCGATTCATTTCTTCAAAATCGTCTGGTTCATTTTCATTAAAATCTGAAGCATCAAAATCATCTTCGTCTTCTTTAATCATAGAGGAATATTCTCTTAATAATTCTGCACTTGTTTTCACGTTATTTCTCCCTAACTGGAACTCCTGCTGGTTTATAATCTTTGGAAACTTTTCCCATTCTTTTCGCTGCTTTTGAAAATATATTTGGCTGTTTGTCTAATGCTGAAAGCATCTTTCCATATTTTTCATTTTGATCAAATGCTGCATCCACAGCCTTATCATGTTCTGATTTTGAATCTTCCATCATTGGTTCTTCATCAAAAGCTGCATTTGCTTCTAATTCATCTTCTAATGATGGTTCTGATTCCCATTCTCCAGAATTATATTCATCCATAAGAAACTGATAAATTAAATCTAATAAAGAAGCTTTTCCTGAACCTTCATCCAATGTTTCGTCATGATGATATGCCCAGTCCCATTTTCCATCTTTGGATACTGAAACAAAACTTCCATTATTTCCAGTAAAAATATGAGCAGAACGATTAATTTCAGCTTCCTTTTCAGGATTGTGTTTGAAGCCAGCTTCTTTTAATTTTCTTTCAACATGATTAAAATTAAGCTGGTTTGCTGCATATCTTGCTTCGTTTTCATTTAAAGAAGTAAATTTCTTGCTTAGTTTTTCAGCAATGACATTAATTTGTTTATTTTCATGCAAAGGTTTATCTTTTTCATTGGCAACAACAGTCATTGTGTTATCATTACCTTTGATTTTATTCAACATTTCTTTTGGTTTATTTGGACCATCAGCATCATCAACCAATGCTCTCCAACCAGCGATTTGCTCATTGGGACTGTTTGCCCAACCTCTTGATGCGCCATTTAATCCTGAATTTTCTCTCTTTGGTGTCAATGCTTCATTCATATTTTTATCCTTCTTTTTATCCATACATTTTTTAGATTCTTCTTCATTGTGTTTTCCAACATCTTCCCCACAACTAACGCATTTTCCAAAATTTCCTTTAACACGTAGTTCATTATCACGCTTATCTTGCCATGATTCATTCATAGGAATAATGGAAGCATTTATTGCTCTTTCTAATTCTGTAAGACCAGCACCATGCATTGATGGTACGCGAGTATTTCCACTATAAATTGCCCAAGTTGTTCTTGGAGTACGTTTACCATCAAATTTTCCTGGATATAAAGTTACGGTAAAATTACCATAAGTCCAATGAGAATAAGAATTATTAGATGCTCCTAATTTAAAACCTTTCTCTTTAAGAAATCTTGAAATTGGCCCAACAGATGGTTCAATACTACCCACCCATTCATTTATTTTTCCTTTAGATTTGCAGCCATCACACATTAATTTTCCATCAGTCATTCTCCATCGAGCAGCTTTCTTGCAATCTTTCCCAGCACATTGAACGCCTGGATGTTTAATTCTCTTTGGTTCTGAAGATTCTTCTAATGGCATTCCGTTTTCTTTATGTTGTTTTGGAACAGCTTTATGATTATGTTTATTTGTAATCGTTGGATCATCATGAATCCATATATGGGATGAATTGTTAAAATATAATTTATCGCCACAAACTTTACAAGTATCTACTAATGTTGAATATTTACTTTCATTTACTTTTTCAGCTTTTTTAACACGCTCTTCATGTGGGAAAACAATGCGTTCTCCCTCAGATGTATGGCATTCATCGCCTTTTTTAGCTTTGCATCTTGGACAATCAAAATTCTTTATAGCTTTTACATCAATTGAACTTTCATTAATCCCAAGTGGAACAACTTTAACATTTTGAATGTGAATGTAATCCCAATCTCTTTTAAAATGAGCAGCTTTTTGTTTAGCTTCTTCTAAATCAGAAAACTTAGTTGCCATATTTCTATCACAAAAATCATAGTATGTCGGAGTTCCATTAATAACATGTAAATAAACTGTTCGCATGTTAGATAAGTTAAGCCCAGGTAATTCTCCACGAACAATATATTCACTTGATTCTCTAAGAAATGATTCATTAAATCTATCATTCTCCAAATAATTATCTTCTAACTTTTCAGATACTTTATTGTAGCAATCATAACACAGACCACTAAAATCAAAACCATCATTTTCAATTGGCCAAGAACATCTGCAACACAATCCTGGTTCTACACTTTCATCACTATCCCTAAAATCAATTTCATCTTCAGGATCAGAGTTAAAATCTTCTCTTAGACCATAAAAATTATCTTTTTCAATGGGTTCTTCAACTTGAGTTCGATCAGGAATTATTCCACTTAATTTAAGAATGCGATCCAACTCTTCTGCTCTTTCATTATCTGCGCTAATATTAATCGTCTTTTTATTAGTTAAACTATCATAGCTTGTATTAATTGTTAAATTGCTTGGAGTTGTTTGCTCAATGCCAATAGTATCGCATTCATTAACTTTTTTCATTTCAACATATCCCTTCCCTTTACATTTATTGCAAGTTATTTCGCCTTCTCCAAAACATTCTTTACATTCAAAATTTCCATCTTTTCCCTTACAAGCTTGGCACGGGATTACACCATCCGCGCTGCAATTTTTACAAATTACTTCTTTAGATTCTGAAATTTGTTTTCCATTCTTATTGCAATATTTACATGGCACTGCTCTAGAACCAGTTGTAAAACTGCCATTTCCTAAATCTTTTGTCGGTAAAGGCTCTGGGACATATTTATTCCCATCACAAAATGAACATTTGTGATTTTTATTTAATTTATTTAATTTATTTTCAACCACCAATGTTCCCCATTTATTTGAAGCATCATCCAGTTTATTTATAGCATATTGATATGTAACTATAGCTTGATCTTTATCGCCATCTATTAGAAATTTCATGGCATTTTTTGCCATTTTTCCAATTTCTAAAAACTCAATTCCCAAATTAGTTAAATTTTGTTGAATTATTGATTTACGAGTTGGATTAATTAATTTAAATTGTTGAGTTATAAAATTACATTGTGTCATTGCTTCTGTATACAAATCTTCAATATTATTTTTAGAAATAGGTTCAGCAGATTCAAAAAATCTTCCTCTATTCTTTCTAAGTTCCCATAGTTGAAGCAGTCTATCTTTTGCCATTTCTACATTGGAATATCCCATTTGATCCCAAAATCTTTCAGCAGTCGCATAAGCAGCATCTTCTAATGTTTCAGAAGGATAATCTTCCATATCCTGCTTCATCTGCTGCATTGCAATAGAAGTATCACTGCTGCCCCAATCTTCGTTAATTTTTTTATTTTTCACTTTTTCAACTCTTCCAGCACCTTGGCAATCTGGGCAATTAACTCCAGAACCATTACATTTCCAACATTCTTGTTCTTCATTTACTCTATCAGTTTTGCATCTACAAGGAATTTTGCCACTTGCATCGCAATGAGCGCAATTTCTACTTTCCATCCAATCTTCATCTATATAACCTTTGCCATTACAAATACTGCAATCTTTATCGCCAGTATCATAACATTGATCGCATTTATATGAAGAATTTTCTTCAGAAACTAATGAAGTTGGAGGTGTGGCAGTCAAATTATTATTCTGCATCGCATTAAATACTGCTAATATTCTTTCCATTTCCATTTTATTAATCCTTAACGAGCAAAACTCTTAACTGTTGGAATTTTTGGTTTTACGCTTCCCATAGCTGATTTCTTTCCAATTGGAAGATCATTAGTTGTTTCTGCTTTAATTTTCTTCAGTTCTTTGGGAATAATTTGATCTGTGGAGCCAATTGAATTTTTTATTAAACGCTCATTGTAAGCGTCTCCAAAATTCTCTTCACTAATTTTCTTATTATCTTGCTTTGGTTCTGCTTTGTCCAATAATGCAATACCTTCTGCGTCATTAGTATCAATAAGATTTTCTTCAGCATCCACAGAAGCTTCATGATCTGTGCTAACAACTGCAACATTCTGCAATTCTAACCCAATAGATGCAACTGTGTGGCGAACCATATTAGATGATCCTGGATATGCCAAACTAACATCAATAGTATAAACTTCTGGATTCAAACCAGGAAAATCCTTATCAACACGAGAAATTGGTCTACTTTTCGGTTTGCTTATATCCACCAATTGATATTTTGCCAATGCTTGCTCAATTTTATCCATCACATCATCTGTTGGGTTAAAGTTGAGTTTAATGCTATAATTATAAGTTCTCACGCTTTCTTTCAAAAGTTGGCTGAATAATTTCATATTTAATCCTCTAGTATTATTTATCACTTTATGGCTTTTTAAGTAATTCAGCTAGTAATTGGTTGCGATCCATTACCATACTCTCGCCGTCTAATGGTATTTTATCTTGACTTTCTTTTGTCTTGAAATCAATGAGTTTCTTTTTAAGTTGAAGCTCAATTCTGTCTAATTTTGATTTGATTTTATTTGTTTTGGCAGTAATTGCTGCACTTAAAAAATTGGAGGCGACACCTGCAATCTCACCGCAAAAGCGTTGTTCCACATTAAGAGAAAGTTCGATCATATCATTATGAGAAGTTATAGCAAGTTCTGCCAATTTATCAAGTTCATTATCATCAGAAGTTAATCCAGCAACTTCTTGTAATGCTCGTTCAATAATATCAAGCTCTTTATATTTTGTTTCCATAACTAAAGAAGTTTCTTCTTTTTGAACTGGAACAATTTCAAGAGAAGTAGCTGGAGACATATTAAATACTTCTTCTAATTTAGTATTTGTTTTCATATTTTTCCTTTAATACCAAACAACTCATTCTCTGTGATTAGACGAAAATTAAGCCCATTCATTTCTGCGTATTGTAATGCAGCAGCCCACTTAGCATGATTGCGAATAATTGCTGCATTATTTATTTTACTTTTAGTTTTTGTTTGTCCAGTCTGTGTGCTGGGCTTAATTTCTACAATTTCTGCTTTCCGAATATTATCTTTATCATTGTATATAACAAGGAAATCTGGATAATAATTTTTCTTCTTTCCAGTTAATGGGTCTTGATATAAAATTGCTATTGATTCTGAGGCCCATTGCAAAACATTGGGATTGAAATCACAAAATTGCATAAAAGTCGCTTCCCAGCCGCTTCTGTAAATGGGCGCTCTTTTTCCTATATACTTTTCTTTATTCTTAATAGTATAAAATCCTTTATGGTATTTTGGCATATTTCCTCGTTAGGCCGCAATCTCTCTAGCAATAAATACTGGAGTATTTTGGTTCAATCTAACACCCAAATACGCCGATCTTACTCTAACACTATTTAATTGCTGTGCCAAATATTGTGCTTGCTCAACAGTATTACCTTTACTTTCAACTAATTGAATAAATTGTAAAGGAGTTATATTTAAATTTTGTGCAACTAATACATAGGCCTGTATTAATTCGTCAACAATTGTCGAATTTGAGCTTTGAGTTTCTGCGTATGCTCGTACATAATCATAATTATTTCTTTCTACATTAGTCGATTTTATTTTTAACGTTGCCATATAACTCCTTTAAGATGATACAAAATACGCTGGCCCAGAGAACCAAAATTCGTGTTCATGATCATTTAATCCATTATATAGAGCAGGAATTTGAGATAATCTGGCTAATCTGAAACTATTGCTAATAGGATCTAATATCCATTCTAAAACTTCCATAAATGATTTTTTATCTTCTATTGTATTTGGGTAAGTTTCTTGCACATATTTTTTAATAATTTTTATTATTTTATCAAAATTTTCATTAGCATATTTAATAAAATTTTTGATTGATCCTAAATCTTTGTCATTGACAACTATTCCTAATTCTTTTTCTATTTCTTCAAACATGCGAGCAAATTTACCAAGGTGAATATGTTTAAATGAAATCCACAAATCAGAATATGGACAAATTCCAATTAAAGGATCTCCAACTGGATATACTCTATATGGTCTTCCCATTGCCATTGCATCAAAATGCTCATTTGTGCAAATAAAACTTCTCGATCTTTTTGGAAATTTTTCCCATTCTGGAAGAATATTGTCTATTATTTGTGTATAATAATTGTCAGTATTTGCAGACACTCTTTCTGTTAACCTGCTATCGCCATATAATAAATAACCTTCTGATTTAATTTCGACACCACGATAAATTGTAAATGAAGAGTTATACGCTATTGGCCATTTCTTTTTTAAAAATTCATCGAAGTCAATATGCCCCTTTCCATATGGAGGTATTATTCCTTGTAATTGAGTATATTCACAAAGTATTTCATCAATTTTCATAATTAAACTCCAACAGATAATGGCGGTAAGCCAGAATCTCCAAAACTATTGGCTGGTGTTGGCACAGTTAATGAACCATTATTGATTAATTGTCCCGCAGCATTAGTTAATGATGAAACTTGGCCAGCTTCACTTAGAATAGTTGCAACGCTGGTAACTCCGCCAGTATTGCGAGAAATTTCTTGACCTGTTGCAACAGCACTTTGAGTAGTTGATATACTTTGCGAAATAGTATTGAGTAATGGATTTATTGATCCCAATGGACTTGGAGTATTATCAAATAATGTAGAAGTTACTGCATCCCATGATGCAATTTCATCATTATTTAGATAACCATTATTATAAAATACAGTTTCATATTCTACATCCATTTTATTGATCATAAAGTCAGATGAAGATGATTCCAAATCATCATGACTGAATCCAGTTATAATTGGATTTACTAACGTGAATTCAGTATATTCTACTCCTTTGGGATTAACAGCTCTATTGAACTGATATATTCTAATACTCTCCAAAAAATTATTGCTCCTACTAAAATTTACTCCAGGAGCAAATGCAAGTGGACTCCCATTGCTTGTTGTAGGAATTGTATCAAGTCCATAGTTAAAAAATGAACTATTATACAATGAACTGACATTTCCACTGGATTGTGACCATTGAGGCGGGATATTTATTCCCTGCGATTGACTAGCAGCCCAATTAACAAAATTTGGATCCTGATTCATATATTGGTAATAACCATACCAAAAATGCTGAATAACATTAATAGTATCATCCCAAAAACTTATTGAAATTGGGTCATAATTAATTTTTGTTGGAGTCAATGACCATCTATTATATTGATTATTTTTTTCAGTATTTATTTTAATTTTTGGAAGGGCAACTGTTTTAGCTAACACTCCAAGAACAGGAAGATTTGCGGGATTCCAGTTTATCCTATCATTAGTTACAGCCGCGCTCAACTGGTTGGTTACTTGTGTTACTACAGAAGGATTTACTTGGAAATATATATGGAACCAGTTTTTTGTTTTCGGCGCTAGACTATTATTATTTGGTCCAAAAATTTTAGTCGCGTGTTGATAGTTACGCAGAGTTATAGATGGTTGCGCTGCATATTTAATCGATGATAAAACACTATTAAGAGTTCCCATATTAATATTTAGCTAAGTTGGGATAGTATATTTGTTTTGATTTGTTCTTTGTTGGATTTCCAGTCTTGCTCCCAAATAACTATTAATTTTATATCCAATGATTTGCATAAATCTTCTTTATATTTGTCTTTATCCCAAATTTCTTGAGCTGTCTTTTTAGCAATTTCATTATAATCAATTGATTTATATTTTCTTGGGTCCATATGCCAATATGTTCCATTGAATTCAATTCCAATTTTATAATCTGGAAGATAAAAATCTAATTCTTTTGTTTTTAAATTTTTAATTTTAATTTTATTTTTTAAAATTGTGCGATTTTTTTCAGTAAATTTTATATTTTCTTGTATTAACCAACAAGCAATTTCATTTTGAAATGAACTTGACCTTTTAATCAAGGGTTTTTCTGGATTGTGTTTTCTGTATCTTCTATTAATTGTAGAATAAGTAACTCCTAATAATTTTGATATTTCATCAAATGAATTTTTTTCTAACATCTCATTTAATAATTTTTTAGAATTTAGAATTTCTAAAGATTTTGAAGTAATATGTTTTTGAACTGACCATTCAGTTCCATATTTTTGTATATTAGTTTTTCTTATATTTTATTGCTTTTTCTTTACTAGTAGGATCTTCTTTTCCATAAATACTTATATTTTTTAATTTTTCATTAGATTTTTTGATTACAGAATTTAATTTATAATTTTTTTCTCGTGTATTTTTGCTTTTTTCTTGAATTTCTTTTGAGTCAAAAGGAGTATTAACTCCATATCTTTCCATACAAGTGGTTTGCTGTTTTTCTATTATTTCTGGGCAATTTCCTGGATTTTCGTATCCATATTTTTCTAACATTGTTTTCTTAACTCTATCTTGAATTTCTTTTGCTTGAAAGGGGAAGGAAACTCCATTATTTTCCATACAAGTGTTTTGCTGTTTTTCTATTATTTCTGGGCAATTTCCTGGATTTTCGTATCCATATTTTTCTAACATTGTTTTCTTTCGCTTCTCTCTGCATTTTGGGGATTTTAAATTATTATCATAACCAAAATTTTTAATGCAGGTTTGTTTCTTTTTATTCTTAATTTCTTCTGATTTAGATGGATGATCAACTCCATACAATTCTATACAAGTATTTTTTCTCTTTTCTTGCACTTCTATGCTTTTCAAAGGACAGCTTGATCCATAAACATCAACATTTGTTTTGGATCTATTATCTTTTGTACATTGACACGATTTAATACAAACAAATTTAGATAAATCTGCTCTGTATTTCTTTTCTTTTCCATATGGGCATATTAATTCTAAATCTGAGTTAAGCAAAAGAAAAATTTTTGCTCCTATTGTGTATTTTTCATCAGGAATTTGGATATTAATCCACTCAAGCAATGATTTATATTCAATTTTTCTAATTAAGTTAACATAATACGGAGTTTTTGATTTCAATCTGATAATTTCTGCGAGTGCTGATTCGTATGTATAAATAGACATAGGCTGTCATTTCTCCAAGTTATGATAGAGCCATTGGACTTGTCAGAGTCGTGAATGGCAAGTTAAAAGAGCCAGATATTAATATCTGGCTCTTTTTTATAGCATTAAATTGCTATAGTTCCAAGTGTTCTAGTTACAGCAGCGCCGATTCCTGCTGGTGTCTGTAAAGCGTTATCAAACACAATGTCTAATTTTATCATAACTGGATCAGAAGTCTTATAATCAAGCGAATCATAATCTGAACTCTTGATGTAACAGCCGATCAAATTCCAAGTTTCCAATACTGTTGGCTCGTTCGCTCCATTACCACCATCCAACATTTCACAAATAGTTTGGAATTTGTAATCTGAAGCTGAACTTGCGCTCGATTGATTTAAAAAATCAAATTGTTTCTGAATTTGTTGCCCCACCAATGTTGATACTTCTCCTTGCATATCATCACGCAGAGTGATGGTGGTATCAGACCATTTTGGTTTTCCAGCATAGTGAATTTTGCTGTTGTATACGTCAATTTCTTGCTCATCAAATGAAATAGATGGTCGCTTGAAATCGACAACTTGTTTAGTTAATTCGGTTGTTGGAGCAGACACACCAAAACCAATAAAAAGAATGCGAAATCTGTATTTGATTTTTGGCATCAAAAGACCTTGGCCTGATGCAGGAATACCAATATCTGATAGAGGGACTGTAAAATTCAATAATGAGCTGGTAGCCATCTAATTATTCTCCATATTACTTCTTGTAAGTATTTATCCCACAAGGCAAATTTTCTAAAATTGTCTTTTTAATTTTATCATTATTTTCTAACCATTCATCTTCCCAAAACACTAACAATTTAATTCCTTTATTTTGACATAATTTCTTTTTGTATTCATCTTTCTTCCATATTTCAGCCACAGAAATCAAACCACGATTAGATCGAATCATATTAGTTGATTTATATTTCTTTGGATTCCCATGCCAATAATTTCCTTGAATTTCTATACCAATATTATAATCTTGTAAATAAAAATCCAATTCTTTTGGTTTTATTATTTTCATATCATTAGATATAAACTTTATTTTTGGTCAATTAGCCAATTTTCTAATTCTATTTCATAACATGATCTGGTTCTGGAAATTACATTCAATTCTAATTTTTATGATATACTACAATAGTACTTTGACTAACATTAAGTTGCTTTGCCATTTCTCGTGATCCCAATTTTAAAATCATTTCACTAAATTTTTCTTTATTATTCAATATTTCTTTTGCATATTCTGAAAAATGTATTTGCTTTTCGTGAGAGACTCCATATTTAATCATACATTTATTTTTTCTAGTATTAATTTGTTTCTTCATTATATCCTTGTTTCCATTTGCGCTTTTTGAGCCATATTTCTCCAAACAAGTTTTTACTAATTTATTTTGATTTTCTGGAATTGATAATAAACCCAATACGCCATATTTTTCTATAATTGTTTTGTTCCTATTTTCAATAGTACATTGGCATGAAGTAACACAATTAAATTGTGGCTCATTTCTACTTCGTCTACAAAATTTTCTTTTATTTCCATAAGGACATATTAATTTATATCCTTCATGCAGAACCAACCACATTTTTGCAGATAATGATTCATTTAAATTGGGATAATTTTTCTCTATTTCTTTATTGATCCAATTAACTAAATCTTTGTCTTTTTTTGCTTCAACACTTGGTTTAGTAAAAATTTTTTTAAGTCTGTTAATTTCTTTTATTGCTAATTCTTTTGTATACACCATATTTATGTTAACAACCTCTCTATTAACTTTAATTATACCATATAAGCATAAAAATGAGCCAGAATAAATCTGGCTCATTTTTTGTTTTATTTTAAATTAAGCAGCAGATACACCACTGGATGTAATAACTCCACTACCAACGATAGTTATTGGAATGTAGATGAATTCCACGCTTGTAATAGGCGAGATTGCGACATCAACATGTAGTTCATTCGCATCAATTGTTGCAGGAGTATTGTTTGTTGAATTGCAAACAACTGCCCAATCAGAAATTCCGCGATTTGCTTGAATGCTAGTCAAGAATTCTCCTATCTGGAAAGCAATAGTTTTGCGAGTTATGCTATCATTTTGCTCAAATAAGAATGAATTTGCAATAATTGCTAGTTGACTGCGAACATAAATTGCCAATCTAGCAACATTAATTCTGCTTAATTCAGTTAGTTCTCCTCCCACTAATGCAGCACGAGTTTTTTGACCATAAAGTTCAATGCCAGAACCTGGAATATTGCTAATTGGATTTACTGCGGCAGGATAGAGAACATCTCGTAATGCTTTGCCAACACTGTTAACAATAAAGTTACCAGTTGTCCCATCAACATAACCAACTGATGTTGCATTATTAATTAATCCTCTTCTAGAGCCAGCAGGAGCAAACCATGGAAATGAAACTGCATCACTTTGAATAATTGCTGGAATGGCCATATGACTTGCTGGAACAACAACGCTGTTCCCGCTCAAATCAGTAGTTAATCCAGCAGAATAATATGTTGCAGCATAATCATAGAAGGTTACCAATCCATCAACACCATCTGTTGTAGCACCATTCAAGTTATTTGCCCATGTGTTTAACACATTTGCATTTGCTTGTAATGTTAATGGACTATCACTTACGATAAATGCTGTTTCCCCACGATCCACATTTAGTTCTGCTAATACTGACAATAATTCTATATATCCTGGACAAGAAATTAATGAGAAGTTATAAAATTCTTCCATTAATTGATTACTATTTCTAATTGCTGAAATAAGAGATTCAACCACCATATTTCTTTGTGCTGAACTTCCTTGAAATGCTACTCCTAATTCATTATTTCCGCTTGCAGTAACCCAAGTTGAAGTTACTGGCGAACCAGTTAAGTAATTTGTTGCGAATGATTTTACATTCATTCCGCTTCTGCGAGTATTGAATAATAATGTTCCTCGTGGATATAATGAGAATGAAGGTGCATCTGAATCCAGATAATTACTATTTACTAATGTACTGATTGCTGGAAAAGGTTCTGATGCTGGATCAACCAATCCTGTTGTAGACCATCTTGCATCTGCAAATACTATACCATTGCTGCTTGTATGATCAGTATTGTTGATTTGTGTCCAAGTTCCGCCAATATTTGCACCTGGCCCAGTTGCTCCTTGCAATCTATAAATACTTGGCAAATTATCTAGATTTGAAGTGTTAATCCATAAATCACCATTTACTACTGCATTTCCTGTACTCTGAGTTGTTGGAACAGAAGCACTGATGATTGGTCCATTTGTATCTGTTAATGCTAAATTTGCGCCGCGAGAATCATTAGTAAGAGTATGATAACCAACCCATGCAGCACCAGTATTAATCATAATATCAACTTGCGTTGGATCATCATAATACCATAATGTACCATTTATAGGATCAGCAGTTGGTGCAAAAGGATTTACAACATAGGATGGAGCAAACCAATTGCTAACTTTTCCTGATGCTATTCCGACTGCTGCCAATGGAGCATTTGAACCATCATATAAGAAGAACGTGCCTCCATTGGAATTTTGAATTTCAACTAAATTGTTAGTTAAACTTGCTGATATTCCAGTAATTGCTGCGCTATTAATAGCAGATACTAAATTAGCTGTACTTGGTCCAGAAAATGAAATAGCAACATTTCCAGAAAATAATGAACTTCCTGGTGTACTAGTGCTAATATTAATTGTATTAACTCCAGAAGCCAATGCTGAAATGTTTGCGTTAGTTCCTGTTACTTCTGTAACTCCTGACTTTCTTTCTAATAATACTGTTGTAAAATTTATTCCAGTTTCTGCGTAAAAAGTTCCTGCTGGAATATTAATTCCTCCACCAAGAGGATCAAGTTGATAATTTATTACTGCATCATTTGCTCCGATGGAAACTGGTTCAACTATCCAAACATTACTAGTTGCGTTGTAAAGTTGAAGTGAAATATTTGCTCCATTTTGTTGTGGTGTAGTATTAAGCCATACGCTTCCAGTTGGTTCTGGGGTGGCATCAGTGATATTCCATTGTGGAACTTGTGTGTATGGACTTGCTTGAAACGCAGGAGCATAATATGTTCCAGAAGTTATTCCAACTTGTGTTGCTGCTGTGCCTGACACTAATACTGCTCCATTAGCAGCCGAACTAGTGGCAGTTAATCCAAGCCTATTACCAACTACAATTGCGCCAACCCCAGTGATCAATGCTGAATTTACATCTGCGGCAGCAACAGTAACATTGGCTGAAGATATAACAACATTTGTGTTATTCAATACAAGATTTCCAGTGACAGTTGGATTAACAACTGTTCCTATTGCTGTTGGAATACTTGCTTGCCAAGTAACGGTTCCAACTTCTACCCAAACTCCAGCATAATTGTTATACCAAACTGGATTATTAACATTGGTTGTTACTACTGCATAATCACCAGGTTTTCCGATTGATGACAATGGAACACTAAAAGCAAAATCACTGGTTTGAGCAGTATTTGTAATTACCCAAAGTTTTCCATTTCCTGATACATTAGTTGTAGCAATTGGGATAAATGTTTGTAATGCAGCATTGTATTGTAAAATTCCCCAATTAGTTTCAGTAGTATCTAACCAAAGAGTTCCATTGGCAGGAGAAGAAGAAGGGGGAACCAAAGAACCAGATAGAGAATTTAAATCAATTGGTGCTCTCATAATATATGCAGCATCTGAAACTCCTAAAGTAGAATATGCTGCGAGCAATCCATATTCATTTTGTTCATCTGCATTTACTGGCGATCCTTGAATAGTTTGAAATACTGGTGCGCCGAAGTCATTTATTAAACTGCGTTGACTAGTTTCCAAAAATACTTGACCAGCAGTATTTGAAGTAGTATATTGAGCAACTACTCCGCTTGGATTAATTTTATTTTCTTCAGTTGCAATTAAAATAAAAGGAATTGATCCTGCTGGAGCAGTCAAATACTGACTTTGATCTACTATAGAAGTTTTCACTCCAGGAGATATTAAATTTGTACTCATTTGATTTCCTCACTTGTTAAGCTTGATTAATATCGATAACATATGATACTCACTGAAGATATTTAGCTTATTTCTTTTAAAATACCTGTTTTAGAAGAACATATTTCATTGCAAACTATTAATCAAATCATTTATTTTTATTTCCAAATCTTTAAAATCAGAATTATTTTCAATAATAAAATCCACTTCTTGATTAGCCCAACCCCATTCAGAAATATGAACTGTTGGATATAACAATGACATATTATTAGTGCTTGTCTTTGGATTATTGAGAACATCAACTGCTGTATTCAACCATTCAGGTGAATCACCTCGAATGACTTTAATGAATTTACTTCCGCTTTCTCGTATTGCTTCTATTTCATTTGCAAATCTGCAATCATTGATAACTATATTATCTTTATTATTAATCAATTTTCTCTGAAGCGAAGCAATCCATATATCATTATGAAAACTATTTCTTCCTATTGTAGTACCCCATTGCTGCAAAATCCATCTTGGAGTTAATTCTGGAATCTGTAGTCTATTCGCCCACCATTCATCAACATCATCTCTCCATAATCTACTTTCTGGTGTATTGCCTTGAATCATTTCTAACGGCCAGCCAAAAATAGACGAAACTGCTTCTTTTAACGAGTCAGCAAATGATAATTGTTTAAAGTTATGATTCTTTTCCAAAATGCTACTTATTGTAGTTTTGCCACTATTTATTAACCCCAAAACACCAATGATCATTTTAATCCTTCAATAAACTAAATTATTAATTCGTTTATATTTAATATTTAATGCATTGCATATTAATTCAATTTCTTTAAGACATTCATCTTTTCCGCCGCCGCAAATATAAAACGGAGACATATTTCTGATTTCATTTACTTCAAACCAATAAGGGAAATAAATTCCGTCATCTTCCCAATTATTTAATTCTTCTTGCTCTATATCATTTAAAACACTATTTAAATTAAGCAATCTACTGTAATCAACTTTATTTTGGACCATTGCTCTAATAACTTTGATAATTATTCTATCTGGAACTCCACCATCAATCCAGTTTCTTAAAAATCCATATTCTTTTTCAATAAAAATTATTCTATCATTTACTTCAGTGTCCAAACCATTCTCTTCATAATAGTTCTTTACATCTCCCATCTCATCGCTGGACATTCCTTGTCCATTGAACCATACATATATTTTTCCAGTTTGATTGTTAAGAAAATTGCATAGAGGGGCAACTATTCTATTACACCATTTATCATATTCTGGCTGAACATCGCAGACTACAACATTTGTAGATTTAGATTCAAATAATTCTTTGCTTTTCATCAGTAGTCCTCCAATGCAGATTTGTTTTCTTCTCTAATCTGTCTCAATCTAAAATATGAGCGAGTTTCATTTACAAATTTAGATTCACTTAAAACATATCTGTATGTTCTATATTTATATTCCTCACCAAATTCTTTCAATGACTTTACAGTTTTCCAAGTAGAACCAGGAGAATTTTTGTCATAAATTGTAATCTTATGACCAGCAGCAAATAGTCTCTCCCAAACATTAAATCCTTTTTCTGTTATTTGATTATCACTCATTATTGTTATATTTTTTCCAACATCTTTTAGAATTCCCAAATATAAATCAACTGCATAAGGACTTTTTTTATCTTTTTTACCCAATAATCTCACGACTAAAGTTCTTGGTGTCTTTTCTAATTCGATAATTATTGAAGGAGAGCCATTTTTTTCAAACCAATAAAAAACAATTGTTTCCAATTCTATTTTATATAGATTATTACCTAAATTTATTGGAGTTATATTATCAGCTATATATTCTTGAACTTCCATATTTAAATTATCAAAATATTCTGCTGGATCATGAAGTTGTGGCATCTCCAATAAAAATGACTCATTGAATAATGATCGATCTGTTTTAGAATAATCTGTTATTTCTGTTGATTTCATTTATTTTCCAGTTCCTCAATTTTATCCAATAAAGCATTAATAATTTCTGGTCCTGTTGCTGCTATAAAATCCAAGTTATTTTTTCCATTCCAATCCAAATCCAATCTACCAAGAAGATTCATGCCATGCATATTATAATTTCTATTTGAGTATAAAGTTGGCGGTGAGTCTTCCCAAGACCAAAATCCAGGGGTTGCCAATTTTGTTTTAGCTCGCAATTCATCTATTAGTTCGCTGGTTACTTCAATTTTGTTAATCATACTTTATTATAACTCCTTTTCTTTGAGAATAGCAAGAATATTTTCTTTTATTTGCTCTTTATTATCTTCCCATTGAGATTCCCATATAATTATTAATTTAATACCATTAGATTTACATTTATTAAATTTATCTTGATCATATTTCCATATATCTTTTGCTTGTTTATTTGTTTGAGCATTTAAATCATCAGCTTCATATAAAGAAGGATTCATATGCCAATAATCTCCTTGAAATTCTACTGCTACATTATGTCTAGGAAAATAAAAATCTAATTCTTTTGGTCCAATTTGAATTCTATCATTTCTTAGGTAATCAATATTATTATCATTTAACCAAGTTTCAATTTCATTTTCATAAGAACTATATCGATTTTTTAATATAGCTAAACCATATTTTGAATGTATTCTACTAATGGATGATTGATTAATTCCCAATATACCAACTGCCCCACTTGACCCATATTTTAATAAAACTTTCGCAAATTTTTCTTTATCATTGATAATATCAATAGCTTCCAAAGTTAAATGACGTTGTGTTCCATATTCTCTATTAAAATTACGCAATGATGTTTCTATTTTCTTTTGTTTTATTGGAGGAGATTTAGAAGTATTTTCGTAATTCCAATTTTTTAAATTTGTTTGTTTAATCTTATCTTTTACTGATTTATCTTGGGAAGGATATTCCACTCCTCTAATTTTTAAATTAGTTTTTCTGGCTTTCTCTCTAATTACTGAGTCCTGCATACCATATTCCACACCACGAATTGATAAATTAGTTTTTCTTCCTTTCTCTTTTATTTCTTCTGATTGTAATGGAAATTCACAACCCCAATTTTTAATACTTGTTATCTTTTTCTGTTCTTGAATTTCTGGAACTTTAGATGGATTATCAACACCCCATAATCTAATATACGCATTCTTTTTATTTTCTTTTGTTACAGCCAATTTATTAGTTGAAGTAACTCCGTGTTTTGTCATACATCTTTCTATAGTATAATCTTTGGTACATTGGCAAGTATTTGGACAAACATATCTTTTTTGGGAATAATTATATTTCTTTTTCTTTTGCGTGTATGGGCAAATTATACTTATCTCTGGATTTCTAATGGCGAAAATTTTAGCTACAAGAGATTTTTCTTTTATATTTGGATACAACTTTTTGAATTCATTATTAATGCTATTTTTTAATTTCAAATATTTTGGCATTTGATTAATCAAAGTGATATAATATGGGGACTCTAATTTTAATTCTTCCAGTTGTTTTAATATTTCTTTTAATTTCATATATCAATATTATAAAATAAAAGCTTACTAATTAGCAAGCTTTTATTTAATTAACCTATAAGAAGTCCGAGTGGAATTTCGCCATATTGATAATTTTGAATATTTTCGTGAAGTTTATCGATCATAGCTTGACCTTCTGTCTTTAATGCAGCGCCATTTAAATTTGTCCCTCCAGATGGACCTGGAATTGTTCCAAATTTCTCTCTTGCTTCACCGAGAGTTATCTTAGAAAGAGCAAGAACATAATCTTTAAGAAAAGTTAATGACTTATAATCAGAAAGTAACTGGCATTCTGGTTTTTTTACATAAATCTGAAGTAATAGATGCTCGCCACTTCCTTCTGGTCTTCTAACTAATGTTAACTTTTTAGTTACTGAGTTAAAATTGAAATCTATCTGTCCACCAAACATACGATCAACTTGAAATTGGAAATCTGAAAATAATTCATACGACAATAATCCCCCGCTTCTGCCAGCATTTAGAATGTATACATTCAGATACCCTTGAGAAAATGGATCAAATTGACTTCCGCCATTTCCCAAATCTCCCAAAGACCTGCGCCATATTTTTAACACTGTTTCTGTTTCTTCTGGGAGAGTATAAATTTGCACATTTCTTTGAGTTGTTAAAAATGCAAAAGATTCTTCAACAGCAGCACTGCTTCGAGTACGAAAAACTTCGATGGCTCGATCTAAAGCATTTTGTAAATGGACAGGATCAAGTTCAACGTCAATCATACCTTGACCTAATCTATTCAATACATAATCAAATACTTTATCTCGTAATTTTTTTATATCTACTACTTCTATTTCTTCAGACATTTTATTCTCCTGCTACTACACCATCTTGATCTATGTTAACTTTTGTTTTTTCTGATAGATTTAAATCTTCCAAAACATGATCTAATAATTTTGTTTTAATTTTAATAGCAACATATTTTCCATTAATATATATTTCTCTCAAGTTACTAATACCATATCCCAAGTTAGTTTTTTCAAATCCATATTTACTGCAAAAAATATCTGAAGAAATAGAATCATCGTTTAGTTCTCTCATAAAAGAAGACACTGAATCAGTTCTATCTAATTGTCTTTTTAAACCATAATATGTATACAAATCCCTAGCCATTGAATTATATGTAAATGAAAATCCATTAATTGGAAAAATTATAAAAACATTTCTCAATGGTATTGCATATGCCTCTGCTGTATATAAATTTGAAGTGCAAAAAATACTGTTTGATCTTCGGGCCTCAAATCCTGCTTCTTGCAATCTTTTATCAATTAATAATTGGACTTCTTTTGGTGTATCTTTCGGTGATCTGTTATCTCTTGAATTTCCCAGCATAAATTGTGACGTGCTAATTAAGTTTACACCACGATATAAATATTTTTGTTCTTTCCAATATATATCTAAAATTTGAGAACAATGATTCTCAATAAAGTTGGAAATAGATTTACTCTTTTGACCAAGTATGCGCTGAATCTGACCTGATTTTAATTCTTCGTAATTTATGATTTCAAAAAGTTTCATTACTCATTCCTTAAAAAGTTTTTATCTCTTTCTTTCATAATGACCATAATAGTCTTCCAAATTAGGATGGTTTAATCCCAATATAGGTAACATTATCTGAATTATATTTGATTCACACTCTATACCTATATATGATCCATGAATACAAACTTCATTTTCTTTTCTTAACGCTGTTAATAATCCTTCATTATTTTTAAAATTGAAATCGCTGATAAATTTTTTGGGATCTAAATCTGGTTTATTCATCTCTGTAGTCAACAATGAAGAATCATATCGTAATTCATATCTTTGAAACAAGTCTTTGGCAGTAGTATTCCAAGTATAAGTGAAACCATTGATTGGAAAAATCATAAAAGGAGAACCGTAATCATGCACAAACTTAAAATCAGAAGTACAAAAAATACTATTGCTTCTTAATGCAGTAAATCCTTGAGAAGCCAGTATTTTATCTAGTTTAATTTGCACATATTCTGGAGTATCCCTTGGGAGCCTATCTTCTCTGGTTTGAGCCATAAAAATATGTGAATGTGTGCTCCGCATACCGTGATACAAATATCTATTTTCATAATTATATGTTTCAATAATATTTGAGCAATTCTTCTTCATAAACTCTGCGAGTTCTTTTCGCTGCGTGCTTAACATCCATTGCTCTTGACCAGGTGTTAATTTTTCATGATTTATAACTTCTGATATTATCATATTTTCAATCCTAAAATATCAAATAATGGTTTCGTGGTATCTGGCTTTCCATAGAGAAAATCTCTTTCAACTGCAATATATGGCCCATTGATATAAATTTCAATTCCAATATGATTTTTTAATAATGTTTCTATTCCCGTTTTTTAAAATTCCACTGTTTAACAAACTGTTTTGGAGTAAAGTCAAGAGTCCCTTTGACAATATATTTCTTCATATATAAATCATATAATCCAAGAGCCCATGTATAATTAAATCCATTAATTGGAAAAATCACATATACAGCTCCATACTTTCCAGCGTGATTTCTTTCACAAGTACAAAAAATACTATTGCTTCTTAATGCAGTAAATCCTGCATCTTTTAATTTTTCATCGACTCCTACTTGAATGTTATAAGCTACATCTTTTGGCTGTCTATCTATTCTTGGATTGCCCATAAAAATTGATGGCTTATCACCTGCCCATCCACGAAATAAATAATTGTCTGTTTCTCTATATATTTTTAGAATATCAGAGCAATGATTTTGAATATATTTAGAAACTCCCACAAATCTTTTAGATTCGTGTATTCTCGAAATATCACCAGGATTTATTAATCCATGTTTTATTATCTCATTAATAATCATATAAGTATTTATTTAAAATCCATAAATACTAATGCAGACCACAGGAATAGGGGTCCTCGACTACTCTAATACTGTGTATGGAGAAGTATCAGCTTATGAATATTTATACTCGTGAAAATGCTGTTGGAGAAATTTTAAAATTAAAAAAGGAATCTCCATATTTTATTAATTTAATTAGAAACAATGATCATAAAGATTTATTAAAATGGATAAATGACGAAATTAATAATTTATATTCTAATTTTAATGATTCTTTGGGATCAAAAATTTTTTTAATTTTAAATCCTAATTTTGAATTAATTTGTTCATATGGAAATAAACAAAAATACAGGCCATCGACACATAAATTTAGCTGTAAACGTGGCTGTAAATGTATTCAATATAGAACTAAAGAAACCTGTTTAGAAAAATATGGAACAGATAATCCTGGAAAATCAGAAAAAATTAAAGAAGAAAATAAACAAAAGTTTATTAAAAATTGGGGAGTCAATAATCCATCAAAATCTTCTATTATCAAAACTCGAATAAAAGAAACATTTATAAAAAACTATGTTAGTGGCCATCCCATGAGAGAAGAAAAAGTTCAAAAAATTATCAAAAATACCTGTATGAAAAATTCTGGTTATGATAATCCATCTAAAAATCCAAAAGTTAAACAACAAAAAATTGATACTTGTATAGAAAATAATGGAGTTTCTTTTTATGCTCAAAAACATTTCTCTCAAGAAACTATTAAAATACTTGAAAATAAAGATGTTTTTACTAAAATGCTAATAAAATATGGAGTTATTAAATTATCAAAAATATTAGGATGTACTCCAGTAACTATTTACAATTATCATAAACGATATAATTTAAATATTATAACAGATACTGGGACTTCAAGTTATGAGCTTGAGCTTTCCAATTTTTTAAATGAAAATAATATACAATTTGTATCAAATACTTGGAAACCCTTAAAAAAATTTGAACTTGATTTTTACTGTCCCAATATAAATTTCGCTATTGAATTTCAAGGAACTTATTGGCACATGGACCCTAGAAAATATAATGAACACGATATTAATAAATGCAAGGGAAGTGCTCAAAAAATATGGGAAAGAGATGCGCGAAAATCAAAATTGTGCAAAGAAAAAGAAATTGATTTAATGATCATATGGGAATTGGACTGGAATTCTAAAAAAGAAGAAATCAAAAATGATATACTACAATATATTTCAAATAAATCCATAAATACGATAGAGGTAATATAATATGTCAAGAATCAGTGGTTGGAAAAATGAAAAATATGGCACTGATTCAAAGTGGCTAGATAGACAAATTAATGAACAATTCACTGTTGGTGGAGTGGATTCTTATATTCATTTATACCTTGGTGCAGAAAATCCCAATGTTACAAACGATGCAACTCAACCTAACTATCCAAATTTGAGTGCTCAGAATATTCAAGATGTGCTGTTTCTTGAAAATAGAGATAGAAAATATAGACAAGATATATTTCGTTTGAGATGCCATTATTCTATCTCTGAATTGGATTTAGATTTGAGCCAATGGGGATTGATGATTTCTTCTGGAACATTATTTATTACTTTTCATCTCAATGAAATGGTTAATACTATTGGAAGAAAGTTAATGTCTGGGGATGTTTTGGAACTTCCCAATCTTAAAGAATTTTATAGCCTCGACGAAACTGTACCAGTAGCATTAAAAAGATATTATGTAATTCAAGATGCTACCAAAAGTGCATTGGGGTACGGCTGGGATTGGTGGCCTCATCTTTGGAGAGTTAAATGTATTCCAATGGTAGATTCTCAAGAATATGCAGATATTTTAAACCAAACAGTTATTGGAGTGAATGGAAGTCCAGTGTTAATAAATGGAAATACTACTACTTATGGTAATATTAGTAGTTCAATAAATACATATGAAACTATGGATGTTGCCATTATAAAACAAGCAGAGCACGAAGTTCCTGAGTCAGGTTATGATACCAATCCATTATGGGCACCATTATATATTGGCGGAAATCCCAAAAATGGTCCAGCGCCATTAGGGTCAAGTCCTGAACAAAAATTTACTGGTTATTTGGTGGGAAATGGAGAAGCAATTGATGGTTATTCAGTTTACCCAGCTACTGAATTTCCTCCGTCGCCAACTGTTGGACAATATATTCTTCGCCAAGATTATTTTCCAGCGAGACTATTTAGATGGAATGGAAGTATGTGGCAATTTGTAAATAAAGATGTTAGGACTCAATTAACTCCAGGAAAAGGAAAAACTCAAAAAGATACATTTATAAATAATTCAAATACTTTTGTTAATAACTCTAATATATCAGAACCAATCTTACAATCTTTGGACAGTCTTTTCAATATTGGGAAAAATTATCCAGAAGACGGAGACATTTCAATGGAAAATATTGTACCCTACTATCCCAATCCAATTTTTGACTTAACTCTTGGATCGATACAAGTCATAACACTAACTGGAGATGCAAACGCAATAATCATTAATCCATGCCCAAGAGAATTTACATTTATAATTATTCAAGATAGTATAGGTCAACATTCATTTAATTGGCCGACAAATTTTATTGGAGCAGGGGAAATTTCTTCCAATGCAGCTACCGCAAATCCCAATACATTTAGCAGCCAATCTTTTGTTTATCAACCAATACTTAATCAATTTTTAGCTTCAACTACCATGACAAATGATATATCTATATAAATTTGAGGAATAATGGCACAAACTTTTCAATATTCAGCCCAAATAAGAAAATGGATTTTGCAGATTATGCGAGTATTCAGCGAATTCCAAGTGCAATATGGATTGGATGCATCTGGAAATCAATTATATTCATCTGTTCCTGTTATATGGGGAGATGGCTCTATACAAGCAGCGACAATTCAAAGATTAAACAGCGAGAATATTTTACCTAGTATCCCGATGATTTCCATATACATTAATAATCTAAAATTTGACAGACCAAGAACTCAAACCCCAACATATGTAGATTCATCTACAGTGAGAACTAGAGTATTTTCTCCTGCTTGCGGAACTTATCTTCCTGCTCAAGGAAATGCTTACACAGTTAAAAAATTCATGCCTGTTCCATATAAATTAGAAGTGCGTCTCGACATTGTTACTAGCAATACACAACAAAAATTACAAATTTTAGAACAAATATTGCCATTATTTAACCCATCAATAGAAATTCAAAAAACTGACAATTATGAAGATTGGGAAAGTTTAAGTTATTTGGAATTAAACGATACCACTTGGTCAAATAGAACTATTCCAGTTGGTCAAGGAAATGACACTTCTTATGATATAAGTACGTTACAATTTGAATCTCCTATTTGGTTAACTCTCCCTGCTCATGTTAGTAAAATGGGAGTTATATTCAAAGTTATTTCCAATATTGGCGAATTGGCAGGAATTAATGATATTGTATATGGAACTAGACAAGTAGTAACATACAATAATTATGGACTGTTTGTAAATAATAATCAAATAAGAATTCTTAATCAAGGAGTCAATTCATCCAATGTGGCTGGAGTCTACGGACAGCCGTTGGATTGGAATGGAATTCTTGGAGTTTATGGAAATATTAGACAAGGGGTATCAGAAATTGGGTTAACTTATGCTGGAGACACAAATGAAATTATTGGAACCATAACTGTTAATCCTTCTGATTCTACAATTGTTCTTTTCAACGCCAATATAGCAACTTTGCCAATAAACACTTTGCCAGCAATTACTGCAATTATAAATCCTGAAAGTGAAGCACCAAATATTGGATTGCCCAATGCTAACATTGGCCAAAGTTATTTACTAACTAGTGATATTGGGACAAATTGGCCATATAATACTGTAAATAGTAACGCATCTGCAAAAGTCAATGATATTATAAGTTATAATGGAAATTCATGGATCACTACCTTTTCTGCCAATAACAATATTGGAAATATTCAGTTTGTATACGACAATAATACCAGTTCTCAAATTCAATGGAATGGAAATGCATGGGTGAATGGATGGAACGGTCCCTATACTGCTGAAAACTGGAGATTAATAATCTAATGATTGCTGCTGGAGCACTCTTCTATTCAAAATCAACAAAACGATTTTTATTCCTTCTTCGCAATAATACGAAAACAAGAGGGACTTGGGGGTTGCCTGGTGGAAAATTAAATCTAGATGAAAATACTATTGTTGGATTAAATCGAGAATTGCTTGAAGAATTGGGAAGTATTCCAGAAATAGAAAAATATATTCCTCTAGAAACATTTACTAGTTTTGATGAAGAATTTAGATATCATTCATTCATTTTTATTATTGAAAGGGAATTTATTCCTACTTTAAATAGTGAGCATGATGGTTATTGTTGGACTGCATTAGAAAAATTCCCGAAACCTTTGCATCCTGGACTTTTTAATTCGTTATCAATTGCTACCATCAAAGAAAAAATTCAATTAGCTGAAAGCTTATTTTCCAAATAATTATTTTTTACTTCCATTACCAAATCGTAGTTGTAATAATTCAATAATTTTTGCTGGGCTATAAATTACACAGATAAGCAAACTACTAAAATAACTCAATAGCATTATATGATCTGGTATACCATGAGTTATTGCAATAAGATAAATCAAAATCCCTAATGTTATCCATACTATAGATAATGTAGCTACTTTTGAAGTGCTTCCAGTGCCATTTGGGACTGAAACTACTGAACGCCAGAATCTTTTATCCCAATTGTTTATAGATGGATTATAAACTTCAACGCCATTATCATCTGTTTCAGCTATATTTGCTGTTGAAGTTGTTTCTGATAGTGTTGCAGATGTGGTTACCGTAACATTAGAGTCTGACATTATTATACCCTCTAATGTTATTTATATAAAAACAAATTTATAGGCATGAATAATTTATTCATGCCTATAAAATTATCACAATTATTTACAAAGTGTCTAAGTAAGCCAATTTAATGTTAAGATTTGCATAATCAGCAGGAGGAGTTACTCCTTTTGGCAACCAATTATATACATTTCCTCCGAACGTAAGAACTTGGTGTTCAGATTGAATCTGTTTAACATATTCAGTTGTTCCTGATGTTCCTTCAACAGTAACAGTTGGGTTAACATTGATAACTCCAGGTGTATTCACAGCTACGTTGTTAACAAGTGATCCAGCAACAACAAATGAAGTAACTGTTGGGGCTGTTTGGGATCCTGGAAATACTAGAGTTGCGCTGGAATAATTGTTTCCACCAGAAACAACATTCACGCTTTCAAGACCAAAATTAACGCTGAATATTGCTCCAATTCCATTTGCATTGGTTGTATCAACAGTTGCAACTCCAGCAATATTTGCTGGCAAAGCAGAATATCCTTGATTTGCCACAGCATTTAGAGTGATTGCATTTACAGCACTATTACCAAACACTGAATTGACTGTTATTGTTGCTGAATTACCAAATGTTCCACCAGAAACACTTAGAACATCATTAGCATGATAATTATTTCCACCATTTACCACTGTAGCATTAATAATTTTTAACTTTGCAGTAGCATTTGCATAAACAACAGGATCTGACCCAACTGGAAAAACTTTAACTGCTGAATAACCAGCAGAAGTGGGTGTCCCATTAGAAAGAGTGGTTAAACTATTTCCATTGACTGTATGAGCACGGAATCTATTTGTGCTATTTTGCTTTGTTAAATAACCAGGAAGCGCAGATGAATCTGCTGGTCCCCAAGTTGTTGATTGAATTTGATGAACTACATTGGTTTTATTTGCATCAACGTGATCAAAATATTTTTGTCTTTTTAACGGGCGACCCATTATATTACCTCTTTGGAGTTCTACTCCCTACGAAGATTACTTACTTCATAAAACTAATATTTATTAGTCATTAGTATTTATCAATTTATATAATTTTTGGTTGTAAAGTAAATAATTCTATCTAAAACACTGTTACATTATAAATTGGATAGTGCGCCAGTTACGCATCAGTAACTAGATCAGTTATAGTTACTGATGCATACTAAGTTAGTTTATTTGATGCCATGCTCCTAAATGAAATACATACATAATATAAGATGCGCCACTTGTATCGTAATATATATCATTTTCATTGTTGGGAGTTCCTCCTGGAATTGTATATGTATTAAATACTCCAGTGATTCCAATTGGCACGCTGGTTTCTGACAAAACATTGGTATACGCCACATTGTCATCTGAAAAAGATACAGTAAATCCAGAAGGAACATCAGACTCGCGCCCAGTCATTGGAGCGATGGCTAGTTGAGAAACGCTCCTAGCTGTTCCAAAATGGTATCCAATCCACTCACTTATTGTGGTTGTAGGCGCCCAACCTGTTGTAAAGTCACCATCGTAAGCCAAAACATCACTCCAACCACTGCTATATTCACTGCTTTCGATAGGAGAGCCACCTACTGGAATTTCGTTTACTCCTGAAACTTCTCTAAATTGTAACTCTCCAATCACAGCAAAAGAACCACGTACTGCGTCCACAGTTACACGCCAATATGAGTGAGTTCCAATAAAAGCTGTAGGAGCACCCACGCCATAACTGATAGAAGGAGATGAGCTGCTTAAAGTTACAACACCACTACATGTACCTGATACCAAATCCAAAGGACTGCAAATGATTCCTCTTGATGGAATAATTGAAGATACTCCAGATATAGTTGAACCAGGAGTTTCATCTTGATAAACACTGGAACTATTACAGTAAGTCAATTTTCCATCACGGCTTGAAATCCAAGATCCTATTGGAGATGTAACTGAAGTATTACAAGCGCCAGTAGGAGCAGTAGCAGGACCATACCAGTATCCAAATCCCATACCAGCATTCTTAGCAAATGGCACACAGTCATTTCCATATCCTCCAGACCAGCCAAAACTAAATATTCCATTCATACTGGAATCAGCCATCATGCATAAAGAAGGAGGGAAATTATCCAATCGACCGCTTACACTATTTGCAAAACCATAAGCACCAAGTGAACTTGGCATTACCCTAGCAGTGTAGGAAGGTCGAATAGCTAAGAAATCAAAAAGAAAATCATTGACCAACTCACCCCAGCCGTCAATACTTGTCCCTGTGCTACCATCTCCAGCAGGAAAGATCATCATTGACCCGTTATTTGGAGGATCAATTAATTGGAATCCTTGATAATACGAGCCTTGTTCTACTGCACTTACAATAATAACACCCCCTGGAATATTAGCCATACTTCCTGGATTAGCAATTCCAGCATTAAGAGCATCAGCAATTCTAGATGCTCCTGCATCAGTAGGATGATCAACTGTTCCTGTTTGAAGCATGAACAATGGGTTATATGGATCCCATATTAATCCCCCAAGATCGACTAAGTTATCCCAAGATGAATTACCAGTGGCAACTTGGGTGGGTCCCTGAGTTTTAAGCCAATTATTTACTTGGTAAATAGTCATCTGAGCAACAGGACAGAAATCATTAATCTGTACTGGAATGAGAGTTGATTGCATAACAGGAATTCCTTGTGAATGATAAAGACCCCAAATTGTCTGTAGATTTGCCTCGATACTTGCTGCTGTATCACAACTAAGTGCATCGAACGCGCCGCCTTGTAGTATTGCTAAAGCTGGCTTTCCAGTGACAGACGGATAGTAGGGTCCTACTATGGATGCAAAGTTGGCAATAAACATCGTAGTAGTATAATTTCCTGATGATACGTTTATTACATTTGCATGAGATGCAACAGGCTCCCGACTAAGTTGCGTTGGTACTATATTTGTACAGACAGACATGCCGCTTCCTGTGCTGCTGAGAGTAGTAATTCCAGTCACATTAGCAGTAAAACTGGTAGGAGTAGGAGTTGGTAATAGAGTAATTACTTGGCCGTTCAATACTGATGCTGCACCTGTAAACTGGCTCAGAGTTAAAATGGTTCCAGGAATATCGTTGTTAATTGAAGTGGCTGTGAACACTCCTCCTGCAATACTTCCTGATGTAATTGAGCCATCTCCAGATACGGACAGCCCAGTACTTTGGCATGTTGTTGACACTAAATTTCTAGAATCAAATCCGACCAATACATTTGTGTTTACTGGAATAGTATATAAGCCACTAGTTGAAGATATAGTACCATCGACTGCCACAGTTGTTGTAACACCATCTGCTTTTACTCCTCCCAAAGTAGATGTAGTTGCAGGAGGCAATATATAACCCCCTCCGCTGCCTGTACTACTAAGCGTGATGTTGTCGCCAACTGTAGCTACTCCCATGTTCGCGCCAGCCAGAATAGTCACCGCATTAGTGATTCCATTGACACTGGGAACACCCGCGCCGCCGCCTGTACTACTAAGAGTGATGTTGTCGCCGACTGTAGCTACGCCCATGTTTGCTCCAGCCAGAATAGTCACTGCACTGGTGATTCCATTGACACTGGGAACACCCCCACTACCTCCACCACACGTAGGGCAGGACACAGTAGCTGCTCCAGTGACTGGGCCAGCGCCACCATTGACTAAAAGAGGTAATATAGCCGTTACACTGGCTACGCCACTACTGCTGCTTCCTCCTTGATTTACCCATCCTCCGTTAATACATTCCCAAGAGTTAGCTCCTGCTACAGCATCCAATTGAATATATCGGGCTCTATATGAACAACTACCTGTTGGCACACCATTTCCAGATATTTCAGTAAGTATATTTTTATTACCAAAATTTACTCCACCAGGAGCCTGAACTTGCTGACCAAGAAATATTGAAGGTAATGTAATTAATGATAATATTGCTGAAAAAATAAGTAACTTCTTCATTTATTTAATCCTCTTATATATTTATCTATTTCATAGCCAAGCATCTTGCCTGCTATTTTTAACCCCATATTTTATTAAATTAGTTTTTGCTCGTCGTGTTTTTGCAAGTTCTTTGTCTCACAATTTTGCAGCTTCAATACATTTTTTGCTGATACATTCTTTAGCAGAGTAGAAAAAATTGGCTTTTTCGCAAAACGACAATCTTTTAGAAAGAGAAATATATTTTCGTAATTTCCCAGACCCACAAGTACACAATATTTTTCATTTGGATGTATTGCTGTGTGAATCACACATACTAAGGCAGTTTGCTTCCTGTTTCTCTGACACATACTTACAAGATTGATTTTCATCAATATTGCCCAGCGGTGGTATCTCCACAAGTGTATATTTGGGACATTCCATCCCTATTATTCTAAGTCCTTCTCGATTTATATTAATTGCAACAGAAAATTCATCCACAGAGCTAAAGCTACTGTGATTTCTTTTCTGAATAAAATAAAAGCCTCAGATTTCCCTGAGGCTTTTATTTTATATTACTGTTTATTAGCTAAATGAAAGATTTGCCACGTTGATACTGCTGAGATAGTCAGCAGCATTACCCAAAGAACTTGCGCTGTTAGTTAATTCAACGTATCCATAACGAGTCAAGAAGCTAGTTACTGGCTCGAATGTGACTGGATCAAGAACAACTCCAGAACTCATCAATGGAATATATGGACAATAGAAAGCTGCTGCATCTGACTCAGAAGCGCCTTTATAACCTACAAGCACTGGCTGAGAATCTGGAGCATATCCATTTACATAAATTTTCATTGATCCATTTAATGTGCCAACTAATTTTGTATTTGTTGGTGCTTCAAATGTTCCTTCAGTGGTTCTTGCAAAAGCTGAAGTTGTTGCACTTTGCAATACTGTTAATGCTGTTGGACTTACAACTGCCCAGTTGCCAGCGCCACGATGAGTGCGTTGTGCAATTAAGTTAGCTGCACGATTAATCATAACTGCTAGAGCAGCATGTTCGTCACCAACATAAGTTGCAGTTCCAGAAACTAGAGACTGATCATAAGTCTGATCTGTTCCAGAAAGTGCTTGCAATGAACCAATGATTTCTTGGTCGATTTCAGCAGTGATTTCTTGAGCAAGAGCAGCCATAATTTCAGCTTCCACATCGATGCCGTGCATTGCTTGTGCATCTTGTGCTGCTTCAAATGTCCAGCGGGCAGATAGCTTGCGGCTCTTGGCTTCAACTGTCTGACGTAGAATTTGAACGTTAATTTTATTACCAGCTTGTCCTTCAAGATTAGCTGTATAATCAGCCATACCAGTAGATGCACTACCAGAGTAAGCTGTTGCAATCTTGAATGGGCTTAATGCTTCATCTCCTGCTGTAGTTCCAGTATTCCAAGGATAAGGAGCAGTAACATTATCAGTCTGTGCATAACGAACACGCAAAGTCTGAATCTGTCCAACTGGTCCAGTCATTGGCTGAACACCAACAAGTTCGTTGGCAATAACTGTTGGCATAACTCGACGAATTACAGGCAGAATTACGCGATTTAGTGTAGCAATATTGCCAGCAGTAGTAGAACCAGTTGTTGCACTTTCTGACAAATATTTGCGAGTGTTCTCTAGGACTGTACTCATAACTGACTTACGATTACCTTGAAGTCCTTCGAGCAGGGCAGCTTTTGTATCAGCCCAACGATTTTCCAATAATGGTGTTGACATTGTATTCTCCTTTATTTACTTTAGCCCTGCCAAACGTTTAATATCTACTAAAGAATCCGCTTCGACGGGTACTACTTTGTTTTTATTACCAGTTGATTCATTTAACAAATCTTTACCAGTCTCAATAACTGGCTTAGTTCTATTATTTAAAACTGCTGGCAAATACTTATCATATGCTGATCTTAACTGATTTGTCTGCACATTTTCTAACAATTGAGTCATTACTTCTTTTTTGCTTTTTTCAAGAGGAGAAAATAATTCAGATAAAATCTTTGATCTTTCTGCTCTATTTTTAATAATTGTTAAGTCTTTGTCTTTTGATTCAACTAATTTAGTTTTTGTTACTACTTCTTTCTTTGCTTCTGTTAATTTATTAGTAACTCTTTCAATTTCGTTACGCAGTTTCTTAACTTCTGCGTTTTCGTTAAGATAAGTTCCAGTGAATTCAGTTGCGAACGCTTCATAAATCTTACGTCCGAAATTATTTTGGCGGGCGATCTTAATATCTTCGTGTAGTTGCTTTAGCTCATGATTCAATGTTTGTGCAACTATCTCGCTTACGGCTTTGCTGCTTCTTGCAACAAATTTCTGTTTCAAAAGATTTAATTGATTCTTTGCTTCTGAAATAAGTTTAACTTTTGTTTCAACTAAATTCTTTTTGTCTTGAGCAAACTCATTAATTTCTTCTGCGAGAGAACTCATAATAAATTTTTCTAATTTATTCTTGTGTGCTTCACTTAATTTGCGTTCTTGAGCAAATTCAGCCAATTCTTCAGCTAATGCTCTTGTTGCAAATTTATTAAATTTTGCTGCTGCTTGTTTAGTTTCTTTGATTGTTTGAATTTTCAATTTAGCTACTTGATTGCGCTCTTCTTTGATTTGTTTGACTTCATTGCTTAGTGTCTCTGAAACCATTTTATCAAGAGTTTTAATCATAGTTGCTTTATCATGCTCGTAACGACCAGCAAACTCTTCACGAATTTCAGTCCTTACTTGAGACTTAACTTCTTTGAGCTTGCTTTGCCATGCTTCATTAATGGCTGTGCGAGTTTCTTCATTTACTAATCCACTTTCAAGAAGTGGTTTTAGGATCTCTAACATAATATGTCTCCCATTAATAATATTTACATCTAATACATATTTTCATACATATAAGCTTAAAAAACTTATACTTATTCTTAAAAATTCTCTCTTAATTCTTTGGCCAACTTTGGATAGCCAGCACCAATAATATATTCACATACTTCATCTAAAGCAGCCGACCAACCTTGATTAAATTCTCGCTCATTAGCGATTGAAGGAGCTTTAGTCATTGAGTTAAGATAGGATTTAAGATATTCAGCACGACAGTCATCTGAGCAATATTTCGATTTTGTTTTCTTTCCACACCCTTTGCATCTTTTCATATCAACAGATTCACTTACTTTACCAAACTTATTCTTCGCTCTTAAAGCAAATTCAAGTTCTTTAATTTTAGTCTTCAATGATTCTGGCTCTGACTTATCTGCATCATGTAATTTCTTGGAGCGTTCTTTAGCTGCTGATAATTCAGATTTTAATTCATCTTTTGTTTTTCCCTTGAACATGCCTTTCTTGCTTTCTGGGGTTTTCATTTCTTTGTTCCATGCTTCTTCAACTTTTGCTTTTTTAGTAAATGGACCTGGCTTTTTGTCTCTTGCTGATCGAAATTCTTTGGGTTGTACTATTTCTTCTTTCTTAACTGGGGTTAGTTTGGCTGGAGTTGGTTCTTTATCTTCTGCTTTAACATTCTTCAGCGGGCCATTTGTTGAAGATGACACTGTTTTTACAGGAGCTTTATCATAAATTCCCTTGCCATAATCCCATTCTTCTTTAACGATATTTTTATATTTAGAAATTTCTTCTGTTAAATTCATGACATAACTCCCATTTCATTTATATTTATGTAATATTTTTATTTCTTGTCAGTCCTATATCATTTCTTTTCTTTCTTGGTCTTTTAGGATTTTTCAATTTATTTCTTCTCTCTTCTGCTCGTTCTGGTCCCATTATTTCGTCCCATGATTTTCCTTTATTTTTAGAATTAGGATTATTAACTTTAAATTTTTCTGCAAGTTTTGATTTTCTTTTTTCAATATATTCTTGAGAATATTTTTCTTCCCAGGAAAATAATTTAATACCAGAAAGTTCTCGTTCCTTTCTCTTCATATTTTTAGTTTCACTAATTTTTCTTCCTACTAATTCTGATCGTTTACAACCTTTTTGCCATGATGTTCTCTTTTTAATTACTTCTACAGATTGTGAACCCAAAATTAATCCTTTATTCCATGGTTCTCTTCCTTCATGTTCTTTCCAGTATTCTATACTTGATTCACTTAAATTCTTTCTATGTTCTACTGAAAAAACTTTTCCATAAAATGGTTGCATTTCTGCTGGTAATCCTTTGTTCCAAACTGGAGATTGAACTCCATGTTTTCCTTTATTCCATGGTTCTTTTCCTATTGTGTGCCATTTGCCATCACTATTATGCTGATTATAACTATTAATATCATATGCTGCATTTAATGATACTAATAATTTTGTTTCATATTCTCTTACTTCTTTTGGTTCTCCTTCAAATAATATTTCTCTAAACCAATTAAACTTATTTTCTAATATTAATGGTTTTACAATTTTACTAGAACAAATATAACCATCATCTTGATTACATCCTTTTTTAGTTCGTGAACCTATATACCATTTTCCTGTAGAAAGTTCAGTCCATTTATAAACAAATGCTTTTGTTTCTCTCATTATAATTTTAAGTCCTTAATGAATCTAATTATTTCATTTTGTAAATATTTTTGTACTTTAGTATCTGAATTTACCTCTGCTGCCATTTCCAATAAATTATCTCCATTTCTTTTGTAATTTTTTAGAGATTCGTAAATTGGAACAGGGTATGCATTTGGAGCACTTGGCTGACATACACAATCCACTGTTATAATCTCAAAATCCGAAACTTGTCCTGTAGATTCATTTACATTTCCTGAACCACGAGAACTAACTCCCAATTTACATCCACTTTCAAGAATAGCTTTAATAATATTTCCCATTGGAGTAGGTAATACTTTTAATTTTCCAAAACCATTAGCTCCCTCCATCCACATACCTGTAATAACATGAGACACTCGATCAAGATTAATCTTTAAATCAGCCGGATGGTCCCCTTCGCCGAAAATTGAAATATTTTCATTTATTAATGCCGTAATAGAATCAACAGCTTTCTTAATCTCATAAACTGGATAAACTCTTTGATTTTGGTTTCTTATGTCACCTTGAATGAAAATTCCTTTCATATATAAATCTTTTTTCTTAGCACCAGTCAAAGGATCTACTGCTTCTAGTAATTCTGTAGCTACTGCACTTTGATGTTGATATTCAAATAGTGGAATTCTTTCCATTTTATTTCCCCTCTTAAAAATTGTGGCGAGGCGATGTAAAATCACCTCGCCACAATTTCATTGCTTAACAATTATGACAAATTACTCTTTTTGTTTGTTCCTTCTGCTTCTTTAGTTGTAACTGGTTTTGCAACTGGTTTTAACTTAGCTTTTCCACCAGGAACGTTTACAATTGGTTCTGTGGTAAACTTACCAGATGTTGGAGCAGTGCGTCCTTTTTCAGTTCCGCCAGCAACAATGTTCTTTGGACTAGCAGAGCCTGCACCAAGAGGATTCTTTCCAGCAACTACTGATTTCTTATTAGTTGATGGCTCTTCTGTAGTATTGGCAAGACCTTTAGTTACTTTGTCAACATACTCACGAATTACGCTTTCGTCAACTGGCTCATCTTCTTCAACTTTCTCTTCTTCTTCGTCTTCGTCTTCTTCTTTTTCGTCACTATCTAAATCTTCAGATTCTAAATCGTCAGATTCTAAATCTTCTTCAGCTTCTTCATCGTCTTCAAGATTTTCATCTTCAATTTCGATATCTTCTTCTTCGTCTTCGTTTTTATCGATAATATCTTCATCTGTTTTTTCTTCATCGCCAAGCAATGCTTCAAATTCAGCTTTCAATTCATCGAAACTTGATTCCAAATCAGCAAGACGATCATCCACTTCTGGTGTCAATTCGCCTTCTGCTCCAAATTCGTCATCAGTTGGCAATCCTTCACCAAAATCTTCATCGCCTTCTTCTGAAAATGTATCATGCTCTAGATCGTCTACTTCGTCCCCGCCAAATTCATCAACTGGACCAGCAGCGTCATCTAATGAAGTTTCATCTGATTCAACCTCGTCAAAAGCCCGAGAATTATCTTCAATATCTAAATCCTCGTAAATTTTGCGACTCTTTTCAACTACGATTTTGTGGAAAAGCTGACGAGCTTTCTTTTCATCATTAGCTACCACGTATTCAATTAACTTCTCAAATTTGTTGGATGCCATCTTAATTCTCCTGTGTTACTTTAAAATTGTTTGATTACGCATAAATCAACTCTTAAAGTTATTTATTATGATTTATGCATTTCTTTTAATTAAGCACGAATTACTTATGTTTCGTTGGTTTTCTAATCATTGTCTCTTTTGCAGAAAAATCTATAGTTTTTCCTTTATTACTTTTAAATCCAAATTCACTATAAAATTTTTTTAATCTATTGACAGACGTTGCTCCAAAATCTTTACTGGGTGTTAAAAACATCGTTTTTTGAACTTTGTCAGCATAAGAGCATAAATCTTTCATAAGAGCTGTGCCAAATCCTTTATTACGATTTTCTGGTTTTACATTAATCACGTTAACTATTATTCTATCTGGTCGCACTGAAAGTGAAATTTTAATTCCATTCTTTGCATGTTTATCGACAATTTCTTTTAATTCATCGTTATTATCGTTAATAGCATTTTTTAAGTTCTTATCGTCGTTTTCTTGAGCATAAAAATGCTCATCTTTTTCATTTCTCACACTATCAAAACTTTCAACTATCCATTTTTTTGATAGACCTCTGCTCGCATCTTCACTATTTAATTTATCTGCTAAATTTTGGATTTCATTCTTATATCTTCTTCTCCATAGTCCTCCTGCCCAACTATGAATAAAGTTATCAAATTCTGTGAATGCAACTACATTTGGTTTATTTGATAATTGGTCATAATAAAAATATGCAGCAGTATCTCCTTTCTTAGCAGAAGTTTTCAATAATCTTTTCAACGCATCAAGATAAAATTCTTTTTCTTCGTTAATAATAACTGCTCGATATTTAAAAATCTCTTCAATAAGGTTCATTTTATATACCCCTTTCCAATTAGTAATTTAATATGAAATTCATCCAAATACTCTTGTGCTTCTTCAGGATTGGCGAAATCATAAGTAACTTTCAAATGATTTTGACCCAAATGAATTACTTCAACTTCATTAGTCAAACGATCATAAACTGTAACAATATATTCTTTATTATATAATTCTTCATTATCATATTTGGCTCTAACTGTATTTGGAAATTTTTTACTGGATCCCACAAACTCTAAATGAAAAGTTTGACCATGAATATCATCAGGGAGAGTTAATTGATGCGTTTTATAGCCAAGTGGATCATTAATTGATCTAGCAGCAATTTCAAATATCTTCATTACATCATTCCACCAGCACTTTCTGCTGGTTTGCCATATTGTCTTTGAATATTTTCTAAATTTTCTTGTTGCTCAAATCTTCTAACATCTTCGATCTTTCTAAGACGATTAATTTGACCAAGAGTTAGCTTAGTTTTTCTAAGATCACTTAGTCTGGGAATACTATTATCATCTTCTGGAGATGTATAACCAGTGTCGTATTCAGAAAACATTTCTTTTAGTTGCATATTTTATCTCATAATTACTTGTTTTTATCTAGCAATTTATATAAAATTGATTTTACTTCATCCCTTTTGATTAAATTGTCAATTATATTTCTATATTCATTCCAAAATTCACCCAATGCAGCCTCATATCCTTCTTTATAAGATTTATTTTTCTTAATTGGGGCATTTAAAGCATTATTTAAATTTTTATCATCATTTTCTTTTCCATAAAAATGTTCATCTTTTTCATCTCGCACACTTTCGAAACTTTCTTCAATATTGATTAATTCTGGAGGAGGAAGCTTATTATTGCCGGCCAAAAAAGCTCCATTTTCAGCAGTCAATCTAACTGGAGTTGCTCCAAACCCTTCAAGATAATCGTCGCACCAATTTTTAAGTCTTTCTAAGCGAATACCAGTTTTGATATGCAAAGATTTTTCATAATACTTGCCATCTTTTTTGTAAATCATCGTAACTGTTTGTGGTTGAATAATATTAGTTATCGGACTAAAAAAATCATTAACAGAATCAAAGATATCCTCATTAATAACATTTTTATATTTTGTCATTTCTTCAGTTAAATTCATATTTCACCTCATAAAGTATTTATTCAATATCCCAAATAATTAAGCGCCTGAGCTAGTTGGTGCAGGGCCTTGAGCAGCAACTGGAGTATTAGCTCCTTCTGGTGTGCCTTCCCCAGGAGCAGCTTCTTCTCCGCCTTCTGGCATTTCTTCTCCCATACCTTCTTCACCACCAAAGTTTTGTAAGTCTGAATCAATACCACCAGCAGTTATACCAAGATTTCTCAAGTCAGAAGGCTCTGATTCAATTTGATCAGGAGATACATTTTCTTCTCTCCATAATTTTTGATTTTCATTGATTTCTTCAGAAGTCATACCAAGATATCGTTCCATCAAAAATCTCTTACTAAAATATTGATATCCTTCTAATTGAGTAAATGTGCTAATTTTAGAACTATCTAATTCTGCTTGTCTATAGTGAGCAAAATTTTGTGGTGGATTAAAAGTCAATTGAAACATACTTGAATCAATATTAATTCCGCTCCATTTTAAATATGCTTTAAATTCCAAATCTAAAGGATCACAAACCAATTTTTGGAGTCTTTCACAATATTGATTAAATCTGTATTCTTGAATTAATGCTGTGCCAACTCTTCCATCATTTATTGTTGAAGGGCTATCATCTTGACCAGTTGGAAGATAACTACTCGGAATTCTTAATCCACGCATCATCTTATTATTAAAGTATTTTAAATCATCAATTTCATTCAAATTAGAATTTTTTGTAAAAATTCCACTAGCCAAAGCAAAAGTATGATAATTATGATATTTTTCATCTTTATCAATAGTTAAAGTTCCAACTTGTATTGGCTCAGACAAATATTCAATTGATACTATGGCATGGTTATATAATCTAACTTCATCTCTGAATTGCTTCCAATTTTTATATCCACGAATTTTCAATGCATTTCTTAATTGGCTTCCAGTCAATCTATCATTATTCCAATTTGCGCAGCAAGTTTCTTTATTTAAATTTAAATAATAATTCAAATATTCATCTGTGTCATTAAATAATTTAATTGCTTCAACTATTTTAATTTTATTTTTTTGTAAAACCAAACTTTGAACATAATCCAATGTTTGTTTATCAACTTTTACTCTTTGGTTTTTAAAAACATTCTCTGTATAACCAGGGCGAGAAAATCTTAAACGATTATCATTTCCAATTTTCTTTCCACGAATTTTTGCTTCTGGTGTTTTCTTAAATTTATCCCAACCTTTTTGCTGATGCTCGCAAACCCAGTTATAATAATCTTCATCTGTATTCATTTTTTCTAACTTATCTTTAGATGCTTTAATTAAACTATTAATAGTTGGCATCATTTCTTCAATACGAATATTTCTTTCTTTATCTGTTAAATTTTTAAAATAATTCTGCAATCCGATTTTTTTAATATCAATATATTGCTGCCTTTCTTCTATATTTAAAGAAGCCCAAAATTCTTTATGACGCTTTCCTTTTTCTTTCATTAACTTTTTATATTTTTCTGGATAGTTAATTTTAATAAATTCCATTTTTTCTTTTGCAGCAATAGTACCAAGAACTTGACTATCCTTACTAAATCCATAATAAGAATGAAAATCAGTATGATCTTTAAATGCCATTCTAACCAAATTAGAAGGAGAATTATCAAATCTGTTAAAATTTTTATGGTGAATTACATCTTTTTTACTATTTTTATATTGCTCATCAAAAACAAAATTTTCTAATGCTAAACAATGAGCTATCATTCTATGAACAAATTCCCATTTTTTAGTATTATTTTGATATACTTGTGTATATTGTTTTTTTCTAGTTTTTAATATTTCTCTATTTTGAATATTAAAAGGAATAAATCTTTCTCCAATACTCAAATCTTTTGCTTCAACGAATCCTTTTTCTAGGATGGGAAATTTATGATCAAGAGTACAAATAATTTCTTCCTCATTATCAAGAGTTATTTTCATTACTTGGGCAGACTCATGAGTTACTCCTGCCCAAGAAATAATTCCTGGTACTACTTCTCCTGTTTCTGGATTACAACTATACACCCAATTCTCTTTACCTTCTTGGAATTCTTCAGTTAATTCAATTAATGAAAGCGTTCTACCATCTAATAATGGAACTTTAGTATCCATTTTTAAGCAGCCACCTGCCAATTGCTCAACTGAAGATCCTCGACCGCTGGAAGTGATGGGAAAGAAAAAATCAGCATTTGGAGCCATACTAAAATATGTAGAATCTTGAAAATTTCCACCATCTGATCTTCCTGGAATTCTACGTTGGTGCATTTCATTTTTTACTTTTTCAATGAATGCCATTGCCAAATGCTGAGGCATATCTCCAACATCAATTTTGAACACTCTACGTTCTGGCGCTCTCTGAACACGATAAATGATAATACTATCTTCCAGTAACTCCTTCTGTTTATAAACTTTAAAAATTAACTCCAAAATACTATTACCAAATGGCCAATTGGGATCAAGTCCTTCAGTCAATGAAAGATGAAGAATATGTTCTGCATTAATAGCATGTTCATTTAATCCTTTTGTAAATCTACTACTAGAACTGTAAGGACTATTGGGAGCATTATATCCAGAACCAGCAGCATTAAATCCTGGCCCACTGGGAACAACATTATAAAGATTATTTGCTGTAACTTGTGTTGCTGTTAAATTTTCAAAATTTGGAGCCATATTACGAATAATATATTGTTCTGGCTTCTTACCTTTGCTTTCATTTACAATTACTTTAATAACATTATCCATTTCTACATAAAATAATTTAAATGTTTCTGGGTCACGAAGGAAGATTTGGTCACCATATTTAATAACATTTCTAAACAATCTAAATGCTCTTTTATTGAATTCATTCAAATAATACCATGACTGCAATTGCTTTTTGATAATTTTAGATTCAGTTTCTGTCGGAGGTTCTTTAAATTTTACGTTAAAACACATATTATCTTGCTCATTGCTTTGAGTGCTAAATTCAGCTAAAATATCAAGGGCAGAGTTCACTTCTGAATCCTGATCCATACTTTCAAAATTCTGATATCTTTCTATACGATTTGGGCATCCAAGATATGACTCTTGAATAAGATTTGGATAACTATTTACACCAACTGCGTCTTCTCCAGTGCTTCTGCCACCGCGTCGAGAAAGAGGACTAAAAACCCCATCTTGATTTGGCGTTGCTTTTTTGAAATATTTTTTCCAGGCCATAATTACACCAATCCTAATTTGACAAGAATTTGCTTCTTGATCTCTTCTTTATTTAGTTTCCACTCATGTTCCCATATACAAAATAAATCGATCTCTTTTTCTTCACATAATTTTGCTTTTAAGTTATCTGCTTCTCTTATATCTTTAATTAATTTCCCAGAAATAGGGTGAATATCTGTTTCTTTAAATAAACTTTCATGCCCATGCCAAAAAGTTCCTTGGAATTCAATGGCAAATTGATAATCTGGAAAATAAAAATCTAATTCTTTTCTGCCAATATGTTTTCTATCTTTTCGTTTAAATATTAAATTTATACTTTGTAACCAATTCGCTATTTCATTTTCATATAAACTTAAATTGGATTTGATAATATCAAGCTTAAAATTATTATGTGTTTTTAAAATTAAATAATCACTAACTTTGAACTGTTTAGCCAAAGAATGAACTGAATTAACTTGCAATAATGTTGAAAATTTATTTTTATTTTGTAGAATTTCTCTTACTTTTTCATCGATATGCAATTGTGTAGGATGGCACCCATGTTCTTTAATATTATTTTCAATTACATGTTGTTTAACAACATTGCTTTGCATTGGATATTCAACTCCATATATTTGTAAAGAATCGATTTTCATTTTATCTTTAATATCATTGCACTGCAATGGAAACTCTGCTCCATATCTTTCTCTGCAAGTTTGCTTCGACTTCATATGAATATCTTCATTTTGAGATGACCACTCAACCCCATATTTCTTTAAATTAGTTTTAATGCATTTTTTAGAAATAACTTTAGCATATGATTCGCCATATTTTTTTATCTTTGTTTGCTTCTGTAACTTATTTGAATTAACTACTTTTTTAATCATATAATCTGATTTTATATATGCTTCATAACATGAACAACATCCATTTTTCATATTATTTGGAAATTTCAACTCAATATATTCAGATATTCCAAATTCAAATCCATGTATGCAAATAAATGAAAATCCATTATGAACTGCTGAATACAATTTTTTGGCATGTTGTCTCTTATTAAGTTTTGGATCGCAATGTGTATCTATCCAGTCTAACACAATTGGATTTTTTCTTAATTCAATTGAAGTTTTTCTTAAAGAAATCTTATTTTCTTTTGCATAATTGTATGCTTCAATAACTTCTTTCATTCCAATATTTATCTTATCCTCTTTTGAGCAACTAATGTCATATTATTTTCTATATTTAATTCTTCTTTTCTAATATTTTGCATTTTTCGATAAACTGCCATCATTTTCTTTTGAAGCTCAAGAATATTTGGAGATAATTTTTTCATTTTCTTCAATTTTGCAATTGTATAAAAATATGTATTGAATTCTTTCCATAATTTAGCATATTTACTTTTATCCCATTCAACATCAATGTCATATATCTCAACATCACTATTTAAATCATTTTTATCAAGGCTTATTGCTTCTTTATTTTTCTTATCCCAAGCAAACACAGTAATTCCATTAACTTTTGCTAACTTATCCCAAATAGATTTTCCACCTTTTGTCTGAGCATCTTCGCTCCATAGAATATAATTCTTTTTTAGAATAAGAAATGCATAAACTGTAGTAGCCAACCCTAGCCCCAAATATAGATTATCAAATGCAGTTTCGCTTATAGAATGTGCTTTTCCTTTAATTATGAATGATATATATCCAGCGTCCTTATCATTTATAGTATCTAATACTTGAATTAATTCGTTATTTTTTTCTCTTTTTAAAAACAAATTATATCCACCAATTTTTCCGATAGTTATGGGAGCAATTTCCATAAAATCCCATTGTTTTTTCAAATCACCAAACATATATTTTTTGGTGGTTGAATTGAAACTAAATCTAAGTTCACATATCTTCATTATTGGCCAGCCACAGTTATTTGATGTAATTTATGAGTATTATTTGCTGTTTGTTGTATTGAATCTCTTATTTGTTGTAAAATGGCATAATGATCATCCAATTTTGATCCTATAGTTGATGAAGAGTTTTCACTTGTTATTGATTGAACATTAGTTGGTGGTTGAAAAACTGATGTATTTTCTGAAGTAGCATTTTCCATTGAAGATAGCTTTGGCATTGATGGAATTTTTGCGCTAGTAATCCCTGCAACTGATGGTAATGTTGGCATACTAATAAGCCCGATAGACGCCAACAATGCAACTAATGCAACTAACCCGCCAAGAAGAGCACCAGTTATTAGTGCAGCAGGCGCAAGAGCTATACTCAATCCTACAGCAGCCAGTGTTATGCCAATAACCGCTCCTAAGAATGCTACACCCAAAACCAACAATACATCAAAAATAATTTTAATCAACCCCCAATTATTCATTACGAATGATACAATACTTCCAACAATACCAACAAATCCAACAACAATATTAACTACTCCATCTATCAATCCTTGTAAAGATCCTTGCTTGGCTTCAAATTTTTTAACTATATTCGATATAATTGGGGCAAGTTTATACATTATTGGTTGTAATATTTTTTGAAAGAAAAAATCTTGCAATAGTTTAACTGATGAATTCCACTCAGCCAATGATTTGCGAATTCCATCTTCTTTATCAGCTTGTGCTCTTACAGTTGCAAGATTTTGTCTAAATAATTCTTCATTAAAAACACCATTTTTATCAAGAAATGATTGGCTATTAGCCATTAATTCACTTTGAATCTTTGCAATAGTTTCTGGTGTTCCTCCGATACCTGATGTGGCTGCTTTAAGAATTTGTTCCAATCCTTTACCAGCGCGTAAGCCTGAACCAACCATTTCAGCAATTCTTCTATCCATTTCTCCAGGAAGAAGTTTTCCTTGTGCTGCTAATTGAGACATTTCTGTAAATTGTCTATCTAATCCAGGAACAGTTGCCATTAATATTTGCATTTCTTTCCCTAATGGAACAATACCAAGAACTTTCATTTTGTATAATTCAGCAGCAGTTGCTCCCATTGTTGAATTTACTTCATTTAATGCTGCAAGTTCTTGTGTTCTTTCTGAATCGCTCATTTCAGATAATTTTAATTTCCAAGCAGCGTCAGCAGTTAATTTTTGCATATCAGCCACTTGCTGTTCACGAGTTTTTCCTGTTAATTTTGCCATTGCATCAAATTGACTGGTCAATTCAATGGCGCTAGAAGCTAATTGTTTATCACTTGCCCCATGAGCTTTCATAGATGCCCCGAAAAGAGATAATACCCCTGGTAACTCTTCTTGATACTGCGATAAAGAAATACCCATATTAGCTAATTGATCTGTATAATCTCTCATAGAAATAGTGGCTATTTTATTATAAGTATTAACTCCATTCATTATGGAACCAAAAGTAGCAAAATTATCTTTGTTTGCGATAATTATTTTGGAGTAATCTTCTAACGATAAGCCAGCATCAGCCGCACGCTGTCTCATTTCAATAAGACTATTATTAAATCCAGCACCAACAGTGTTAAGTTCATATAACTTATTATTCCAAGAATCAATAATTTCTATTCCTTTAGAAAAAAGACCAACCAATGTGCCAATAATCAAAATATGCTGTGTTCCTGCTGCTAAAGCTTTGGTATAATCAGACAACGATGACTGGCCATCAACAAATGATTTAACCAATAATGCTGAAGTATTAACTAATCCAAAAAATGTATTTTTTGCTACGTCCAATACAGCAATAAAAGCAGTCATAACAGCCAATTCTGGAGCAATTTTAGCTATCAAGCCACCCGCACTACCAGCCTCGCCAGCCCCAACTCCTTTAATTGCATTAAATATGTGTTGAACTGTATCTGCTTTATTTTTACCAATTACTTTCCCCAGTAAGTCAAAATGCTTATCAGTATTTGTTTTTGTTTTTGTTGATTCTTTTTTAATTTCTGAAGCTCCGCCATTAATAATTTTCAATTGCTCAAGCAATGCTAACAGTGTCTCCTCAGACGCAATATTGTCGAGTTCTGACCCATCCAGCGTATTGCCCTTAGAAACTATTCTTACTGTTGCCATTTATCACCATTAAAAAATTATATTCTTATGTATTTAGCTCACATAAATACTTCAGAGGTTTACAATGAAAACAATTACTTCATCAAATAATGAAACTCCAGAAATAAATCCGCTTACTTCTTTTTTTAGAAAAAAGAAATTATCATTATTTCTTCCAAGCAAAGGACAATGGTATCCAGAAAATAGTCTATCTTTAGATAAAGATGGAAGTTTGTCAGTATTTGCCATGACTGCTGATGCTGATATAAAATTTAGGGCAGGAGATATTAGTCTTTCTGGAAAATCTACATATGATCTAATCAAAGAATGCCTACCTGGAATATTGAATCCTGAAAATATACCAAATATTGATGTAGATACTATTTTGTTAGCTATAAGATTGGCCAGTTATGGAGATGATTTTGAATTAAATGTCTCAGTACCAAATACTAAATTAGTAAGAACACTTAAAATATCATTAACAACTTTTTTGTGTGAACTTTTATCACGAAAAGATAAATGGGATGATTCTATTATCATAGAAAGCGAAGATGGGCAAAAAATATCACTTACAATTTATCCAATTTCACTAAAATATTTATTTAATATTTCTAAAGATATTAGCCAGCAGAAAAAAGCATTAACAAAAAATTTTGATTCAAATGAAAATATTAAAGATGAAAAATTATTCACTGATAGTATAAATCAATTATCCAATACTGCAATAAATTTAGTATGTGACAGTATTAAAACTCTTGAACTAATTGATTCCAATAATAACACAATTGTTTCTCTCACATCTTCCACTCCTCAAGATGAAAAGCAAATTAATCAAATTATTCGTGGAATGGATATTGAATTTTTTAATGCTATTCGTGATCATTTGGAAGCACAAAGAAAAAAATATGCTTTTTCAATACCACTTCAACATAGCACCTTAGACGAATTAAAAGCTGGTGCGCCACCTGAATGGCAAGCTGAAATAACATTTATGGGATCTTCATTTCTTCCAGAGCAAAATGCAAAACAAAATATCATTTAATCGACCAAAACTTTATACAAATTTGCTTAGTGATTCCATAACTGGAAACACTAAGCAAATTTCTGTTCACTCGATGGTTATATTGGATGAATTTACTTTAAGAACACCAGACGCTTTATTGTCTGGAAAAGCAACTGAAGAAATAATTAAAAATTGCTGTCCTGAAATTATTGAGCCTGAAAATTTGTTAATTTGTGATATTCAACAAATATTGGCAAATATAAAAATTGCAACAACTGGTATGAAAGTTGAATTATTAATTACTTGTCCCAAATGTTCTTTTCAAGATCCTTACGAAATTAATTTATCTTCATATATAAATTCTTTATCAGCCAACAAGTGGTTTACTCCATTAATAATGAATGATCTAATTATATATTTTAGTCCACCAACATATAAACAATTCAATATATTTTCAATTGCTGATTTTAAATTAAGAAAACAAATTTATCAAATATCCAAATTAAATTCAATAGAAGGATATGAAGAAATATTAATTTCATTAATTGCACAACAAAAAAATTTATTGTACTCATTTCATTCACAATCTATAAATAAAATTATTATTTCTAAATCAAATAATACAGTTACTTCTCAATATCATATTCAAGAATGGTTCAAACAACTTGATATTCAATCTCAAAATGAAATTAGTAGTTATATTGCAGAATCAATTAAGCAATGCTATTTGCCAAATGTAGAAATAACTTGTTCCAAATGTCAAGAACAATTATCAGTGCCAATTGATTTAGATTTTTGTACTCAATTTAGAAATAAACTTATCACTGCGTTTGAATCTGAAATTATTGAAATGCTTGAAAAGATGAATTCAGAAACAAAAAATATTAAGGCTGAGTTATTAAAGTTAATATGGTATATGCGTGGGAGTATTTCATATTCTGAAGCTTATTATCTTACAGCTTTTGAGAGGGAATCTATATCTAAAATCATTCAAGAAAACATAGAAACTAGTAAAAAATTTGGAATGCCAATAATTTAAATAAAAAGCCCAGCAAATTTGCTGGGCTTTTTTAATTTGTGCTTAAATTATTTTTCGTGTTTTGGGAGCAACTGAAGCAGGTTCTGATCTGTCCCCTTTCAATTGTCTAACTTCAACAAGTAATGCTTCTACAGCACCAGTCAATTGCTTGACTTGCTCTTGCAAGGCTACCACCATCTTTTTATCAGAAATATCTAAATCACTGGGAGTGGTTGACAGCCCATTTCGTCGTTTTCTTTTATTCATTCCTTTATATAAATCTAAATCTTCTAATTTTTTCTTAGCATCCCCGCCTTCTTCAATTTTATCCATCATATCATTGAGTTCATTTAACTTAATCTTGTTAATTGAGTCAGGTGTAACAAATGTCTGATTCGTTTGAACTTTTTTAATATGCGATTCAGTGTGCAAAGCATTAAGTAAATTTCTTCCGTCAGGCAACTTTACTTCATTCAATGCATCTGCGAAATTTTTTGCTTTTTGCCCAGCTTCACTTACCAATGTTTTATGAACCAATTCAGAATATGCTGCGGGAATCTTATCAGCGAATAGAACCAATGCCATATGAGATTCTCCAGGAACTTTATTCCATAAAATTAAAATTTTCTTGGCATTATGTAATCCAACGTGCTTGCAAATATTATTGCTCATATTGTTTTGTTTCTCCTGTGTTTATTTATCTTTTCTAAACTTGTATATCTTTAATATTAGAGCATAAATTATATTTTGTCAAGATAAATATTATTGGTCGCGGTGTTAAGATCACCCACCAATTCTAATGTCTCATAGGACACCAGCATATGTCTATTTATATATCTCAAATTCAAAATATTGCTATATTTAACAAATATACTAAAATTTATATCAATATTTGTTCTAAAGCAATTTTTCGTGGAACAAATAAAAAAATTGTCAAATCCACACTTGGCTATATCGAGTCTCATCACATAATTCCAAAATCTTTCGGATTAGTACATCCCAAAATAAAAGAAAATCAAGTTTTTCTTACTGCCAAAGAACATTTTATTTGCCATCATCTACTTACCAAAATGTTTGAAGGAAAAATTAAAGCTAAAATGTTTTCTGCCTTATTACACAACCAAGAAATAAAAAATCCACTCTAATTTAGAGTGGATTTTTTATTTCTAATTCAATATTTCAAAAATTAGTTCATTTGATCATCCAAATAAGCTACCTGTCCAAATGGAGGAACTTCTTTACTTCCCTTGATGCACCAAATTGTCGGACAATAGAATTCATCGCCCCAGTTTCCAACATAACCATCAGTGAAAACCACAAGTTTCATTGGCTCAATTCCTTCATTTTTCAAATACTCAAAAATGCAGGAACCATCAGTTCCACCGCCGCCCATTGGAACATATGTATTAATATTTTCTCCATTATCTGAAGAATATATCTGTTGATTATAACACTTGGTATCAAAACAAAAAACCAAAATTTCATAGGATTGGTATTGTCCCATAATTCCATTGATTTCACTCAAAAATTCAGCAGCTTCTTTCTCTCCAATACTTCCTGACATATCAATTGCAACTGCGATATTCAGCAACTGATCATTGACAATCCCAGGAAGAATTACATTGAGATGAGTACTCTTTCTACTAATTTTCATATAGTTATAGTCAATAGGAAGAATGCTATCGAGATTGGACTGCAATAATGCTCTCCAATCCATCTTTGGTGCTGTCATTTGTTCAATAATTCTTTGAACACCAGACGGCAAATTTCCAGGATTACAAGACTTGGCCAAATTTACAATCTGGTCCGTCAACTCTGCTTTCAATTGCTTGCGTTCTTCATCTCCAAATGTCGCAGGACCATCTGCACTCGCTTTTCCATCAGACTTTGACGGTTCTCCATCTTTTCCAGCACCAGGAGAAATATGCTCATCCAGCAACTTATCAAGCAATTCGCTTAAACCCTGACCATTCATAGTTCCACTACCATCAGAATTTTTACCCTTGCCAGAGCCATTTTTCTCCTGCTGTTGCAAAAGATCGTCATAGACTTTCTCGCTGTTCCAGTCACGATATTTTACATCATGCAAACCAATTGGCTCTTCGACTGTTCGCATCGAACCATAAGAGTCCTTTTTCTGGATTTTATGAGTTGGAAATTTTCCAACTTTAGCCAAGATCAATTCATCATTCACGACATAATCAGCAGCAATATTGTAAAGCTGACGGTCACGAAACTCATTTCTTCCCAAATGGTCATAAACCAAATGAAGAACTTCATGAGATACCACAAAAATCAGCTCGTCTTGAAACAATTCATCAACAAAATTATGATTATAATACATATACTTGCCGTCAACTGCCATGGTTGGCAACCATTTATCAGCAGGCATTAGTTCCATGCGCATTGCGATTGTTCCAAAAAATTGCTGATTGAACAACATACTTACCCGAGCCTGCGTGATCTTGTCTGCAACACGAACTGCCAACTCATGCGGAATTGGTTGATCAGTAATACGACCAAGCTTTTCTGGAGATTGATTCTTGTTTAATGTGTTTGCCATAGTTAAATATTACTCGCTTTCAAGTTAAATGTCAATAAGAAAATAAGTGCTTTGCAATCAACAATTTGTAACAAACACAAAACAAAGAGCTTAAAAATGCCTTTTAAGCAATATTATTTGCTTTATGGCACTTGG
>Ga0302268_1000037_pt1 | contig 75809 bp, 48 predicted proteins | sample III_Bog_E2_1_FD_194554 | JGI IMG/M metagenome (GOLD analysis project Ga0302268, IMG submission 194554) | Peat permafrost microbial communities from Stordalen Mire near Abisko, Sweden - III_Bog_E2_1 | ecosystem: Environmental > Terrestrial > Soil > Wetlands > Peat | place: Sweden: Abisko... | reverse complement strand
GAAATTATTCCATATGGTAGCCGTAGAAAAGACTCCAATTGTTTTTTTATATAATTGTGCTACAGCAATGGCTTCAGTCAAGAACATGCAGTTATCTGCCGTATTATTTCCCCATTAACATCCGGGAGTACTATTTGGCTCAACTTTAATCCAAAGGTCCCCGAAAAGGTTGTTATCAATAGTACTGAATAGAGTGTAAATTTGAGAAACAGGATCATTGTTTCGGCAGATGACCATGTAAGCATCAACCGGAATACCAGCAGTCTCAGAATTGATCATAGTTTCAGCTGCATTTACATCGACAGCTCCAGGTGAAGTTGATATATGATAAGCCCGAATAATGCTCCAAGTATAGCCTATATCTTTAAAACATCCAAAGGCGATTGTGCTGAGAGGGCCAACAACGGATAATTAATTTTGAGTCAAGGATTGATTAAAAAGTAGAGCAAAGATTAAAAAAATAAGACTTTTCATAATCCTTCTGTAAATATTATAAAGATATTGGAGTTGATTGAATAAATACTGAGTATATGATTGATAGCATACCAATAAATATTAAAATAGCTTATAATGAAAATTATTTATTATATCTATGCTCTTCAAGGTTACAAATAATAAGCAAAAAAAATAAAAAGAACATATTAATAACTGATTTTCTGAAATAAACTGCCTTTTTTTCAAATTTATTGCTATAGCAATTATTAAATTTCTTTATTGTATCGGATTCATTTTTTAATTAAATAGAGCCATGCAATTATGTATGTACTTAAACTACAATCAATCTAAAATCACTTATGATAAAATTAAAAAGGCTTATTTAAAATTATTTGTTTGTTGGAGAATGTATGAAACATAAATAAGCAAAACTAAATTTGTAGTCAATTTATTAGACTAATCAATATTGTTGAGCAGAACATTATATCAACCATTTTAGAGAGATTTCATGCACAATTTAAATCACTGGTATCCTTTATCCTATATTTAGCAAGGAAAAACTTATAAAGATGAAATTCAAAGGCATCAAAAGCATTAGTAAATAATCAACCAAATCAAAGTATTCTTCATTAAAAAAAACAGTGCTGAATAATTGGCGAAGCAGTCGAATTAAAAATAAAAAAAAATTGGGCGAGGAGTGTTCGGGCAATACATAAAAATAATAATATAAAAATATTACTGAGTGACAATTGTAAGACCACCTCATTGAAATACAATGTGACGAAATTGCAATTTATAAGACCAGCTCATAAGAATTAATTACTATTTTTCTTCATAATATGTTAGCTGCAAATAGTTTTAGCGAATATTAACAAGATATATACAAAGAATAGAAATAACTGAGCGAATTATTGGCTAAAACATCATTGAAAAATATAGAAAAACTCTCAAAAAATGATTATTTCGATTTCAATAATATTAGCAATGTTTAAACATTTTTAGTCATGCCATTTGAGGATGATCTGTATTAGTCAAGCAATAAAAGTGAATCTGTGTCGAAAGAACAAATTTTAGCTTGAGAAACCTAAAGCTCACAGAAATGAACTCTTTAACTTTAGCCAAAACTGCATTTCAAAGTTGAATTTGAGGAAAAAAAAATTAACAGAGGAGCTATTTGAAAATTAAAATATCATGAAAGAACACATCACATAAAAAAAAAGCGAGAACAGTTAACCAATTTAATATTTTGCTGTTGTAACTTTTATTGGTTTCACGAAAATTGATTTTTAGGCCTGGCAAAAATTTCACTGATGAAATGTTGATAAATAATTAAAAATTAAATTTTAATGATACAATGAATTTAAATGAAAGTTGTGTATTGAAGTGAACATTCTTGTTAAGATACATCATAAACATATGATATTGTATATTTTACTTTTAATTGTTTAGTTTTTTGCTATTGGGGTAGTTTCATTATGGTTATATAATGTATTTGATGTATTTGATTCCAGCAAGAAAAAAAAATTATGATGCATTTACAATTTTGTTATAGGAAATGTCATAAAGATCTCTCGCTAAAAAGGAAGTCTATATTTAGGATCTCAGCTTTCATAAGCATTTTGCTACTATTGTTTGAATTTAAGTGAGAGTTTCTATCATTATTTTTCTATAGAAATAGAATTTTAAAAATAGATTAAAGAATAAAACGTTCATATAGAACCAGCAATTTTTAAGAGGATAAAACTCTTAGAAGATATTGAGTTAATAAATGAGAGCTGTATTGTGAGATCCTATCAGTAATCTGGATAGCATAGAATCCGTTTTTAGGAATAATAATTTCATAAATCTTGATATAATTGATCGATAGTTATGTTATCAATAGTAGCATGACTCAATACTTATTCAATTAAATTTAATCATTTTTATTATTTTTATCTTTATATAATGAAGAGTCTTATTTTGCTGACATTCTTCCTTCTTTTCAGTCAATTCTTGGCTCAAAATTAATTATCTGTCGTTGGTCCTCTTAGTGCAGCAGCATTTGGATGTTTCAAAGATAGAGGCTATACATGGTCCATTATTCGGGCCTATGAGATATCTAATTCACCTGGGGCTGTGGATTCAAATGCAGCTCAAAATATGATCAATTCTGCAGCTGCTGGTCTTTCAGTTGATGCTTTATGATTATCTGCAGAAATAATGATCCTACTTCTCAAATTGAGGCGTTGTTTAGTGGGATTGATAACAGCCTATTTGATTACCTTTGGATTAAAGTTGAGCCAAATAATACTCCAGGATGTTTCTGGGAATATTTTGCTTCATAAAATTGTGATTTCTTGGTCAAAGCTATTATTGTGGGGCAATCATATGGAAAAACAATCGGTATCTTCTCTACGGCTAAAATTTGGAATTCTTTCTTTGGCAACTCTTGTGATATTGTTGGAACGGGAAGTCCTTTATGGTATGCAGACTATAACACAACTGGTAATGTGGATCCAACTCTCTCGTTTGCTGATTTTATTCCTTTTGGAGGATGGACAGCTCCTTTTATAAAGCAAGTGGGTGGTAATATAACCGTAGCTAATTTATGTGGTCACCCCTTATGGCACGCTTTTATCGATTAAGTCTACTGGGCACCCCCTGCATGATTTACATTCTCAATCAAAATAATTAATTTATTCACGATCAATTCATTATCCTCAATATGAAGACTAAAAAGCCAAATCATGTAAAGAGAAAATAAAATAACTAAATAATATAAATAACTAGATTGGACAATATTATTTTATAATGATGGATTGATAAAAAAAGACCCTAAGACATGGTCAAAAAATATTGGCATAGTAATTGTTGCTTATCCAGTTTCTGGATTTTGTTGGGTATTGATATAATTTTGTTCAATAAAAGATTTAAAGAGACCGATGTTCAACTCAATAAATTTTATAAATATGTTATTTTTCTATAAATGGGAAGTGTTTCATCAAAGTTAATATATTTTTCATTTATTTCGGCTTGGATACAAATTTAATAAATATGAGATAATATATAGGCTAATATTTTGATCTGTTTACTTTCGGATTTTTTCATTTTTTGGGCCCAAATAAACCCCATTTTAATTCATTGTTGAAATAATAAAAATAATGGTTAAGTACTTTGATAAACTGGAGGAAGCAGAGGTATCCACCAGCCAAAGTGTCAGCTTTTCAAATGAATTAATCGTAGAAACTCTCGCTGATATGATTGAGCAAGTAGGCAAATCGACTGAGTCTGAAAGAAGATAAAGATATCGCATGACTTATGCAAATAAAAACTGTTCAAGGAAATGGTCTCAAACTGAAACTCGTAATTTTTATTAAATGGTTGCACATTTTGGTTTAGACTTTACCCTGATTTCCTGTAGTTAGGTTTTCAGGGGCCGTCGATGCCAAAAATAACTCTCCAACAAATACAAAAAATAGCTAAAGCGTAACCCTTCTGCAATTGAGGCAGTGCTCAACCAAATTGACTCGAATGGGCTCTACTCTTCTATAAAATGAATCCACAACAAAATGGATGACTGAATGTTGATATTTATTGTTCTTATTGTTATCAAAATATGACATCATTTATTGCGGTTGATCTGCTTCATTTTAGTTATCTGCTCACTCTTGTCGTGTATCTCAAAGACCAACTCATTTAGTCTTGTACGAATTTACTAGTTTTCTGTTTAATTCACCATTTTTACTAACTTCTTGTATTATTTTTTTAGTTCGGTCACTTCTTTCTCCAAGGGTTCCCATCCTCCTTGTGATACAACCACCCTTTTTGATTTCGTGCCTGACTCTTCTTTTTTCTTGTTTTTACTACCAGATCCACTCTTTTTTGAATTTCTGGAACTATCAAGTGGATTTACACCCTTACGTTGACTGGTGGATTTGGAAATTGAACGATTAAGAGAGTTGCTTCTGCTCTTTGTCGGAGTGCGAAGAGTAGAAATTCTCTCGATAGTGGTGCTCAATATCTTACTCGCCTTAACCTGTACTAAATAAACATAAAATTACAATATTTAAGATCCTTCGTTGAATGAGGTAGTTTGACAAGTTTTTCAAGTATTTATGACAAAATATCTTAAAGTTATCTCATTCTACTTTTGCATAGTTTAACTTCATTATCTTCTCGCTTACACTTCTCTTCGCTTCTACGGTAAAGATGAAGCAGCTAATCGTATTTTCCCTGAAACACTTTCAGATCCTACCTTAAAACTTCAAGTCCTTCTTCTTGATCATCTTACTCGGGTTCTGTAAGATTTTTTGTCGTTTCACGTAACACTTGCAGTTAATTTTCCATTTCACTTATCTTTTTTAGATAAACATCATAAATTTACTTTTGTTGATGCTAGTTTTGCTATTCTCCTTTGCGTTACTTCTTTAAATTCGTCATTTCTTTTTTTAACTGTTCGTTTTACTGGCTTAATGCAACTGTTTTCAAACTCTACTTATTGTAATAGTTTACCTCATTGCCAATTCTATTTTCTTTTTCTTTAAGAATACCTTAAATTTGCTGTAATCTATGCTATTTTTCCTGAATTTTCTTTTCCTTCTCAGTTATGATTCTCTATTTTTCTTAAATCTCAGCAGCTTTTATTATAATTTGCTTATGTGATGGGCTTTGTCTATTTTATTGATCTTTTTTGCTCATACTCAATGACATTTGCTGCTTATCACTTTCAAGATGACGAACTGTCATTTATAAACTTTGGCATTTAGCCCACAGCTAGCCTTTTTCTGAAACAGACGCTTCCAGTTGCTTAGTCAGTTCTTTAATTTCCGCTTTACTGTGCTTGGCGTTTGATTCAAGCAGTACAACTTTGCGATTAGCTTCTTCAAGATTGCTGAGAATTATCTTTTTCTATGAAGATAAATTGTCAATCTATTTCATAATGATGGTGCGCTCTCTTTAATGACCCTCGATGCTTCTTTATAGCTCACCAACCCTAGATTGCAGTACTTTCATTGCTGCTGCCACTGCATTAGTTGTGCCTGCTTGTCCTTCCCTACTTGCTGCTCGTTCCTTGCTATCCATTCTCTCCTCTTTAGTTCTGCCTTAAAGCATGGTTATCTTTTGTTTTGCCCTTTGAATGGAGGTGGAAAGTATCTTTTAAATTGAATCGGCTTGACTGGTTCCTTCCATTTTGATGGGATATTCTTGAGGGAAACCTAGTTTTGGGGAGTAAGCGTAGGTTCCAGTGAGTAGACCTGAATCGTTATTAATGATCTTCTTTTCGGCAAGGGGAGTTTCACTCATATTTAAATTTGAATCTGATCCAACCTATCACATATCTTTAATGATCTCAAAAGAGCCAAAATCAGTTCAATTATCTAGTTATGTTTAAGAATTATTTCTGATGTCCTCCATTCCCATAAATCCTAATCATAGCATATAATACAGTATTTGAATATCTAATCGAGATCAGATGGGGTTTATGTCGATAGTAAAGGAGGCAAAATAGAAAGAAAAAGAGATGCGTTTGCTGGTGCTGGGCCTCGATAATGCAGGCAAGACAACTATCATCAAAAAGTTTAATGGATAGGATATCAATTAGATATCACCCACACTCGGATTCAACATTAAATCATTGCAATATGAGAGCTATAAACTCAATGTATGGGATATAGGAGGACAACGTACTATTCGATCATACTGGAGAAATTATTTTTAGCAAACTGACGGAGTCATATGGGTTGTCGATAGTTCAGATAAACTGAGGCTTTAGGACACCAAAGAGTAACTACACTCATTGCTCAAGCAATAGAAACTAATGGGAGCTACTTTGCTTGTTTTTTGCAATAAACAAGATATTCCAAACAGCCTCACTCCAGAACAAATCAGAGACTTTCTTGAACTATAAACAGTAAATACACGACATTGGGGTGCTATTGGATGCAGCGCTCGTTCAGGTGATGGTTTGTTGGAAGGTGTTGACTGGATTGTTCAAGATATTGCTAGTCGGCTGTTCACTTATCTGTGATATAAACTAAACTCATGATTGATCTAAAATTAACTTTAAAATCAATTAAAAGATATGAGTTTTATTTTATCCACTAGAAGCAATCATTTTTTGAAGTATATGGCTCTTATTACTGTTTTTTCTTAGGATAAATATCAAAAAACTTGTTTCCAAAAACTAAGTTAATAGTCCCTTCAAATATATTCCCTCTTCTTATTTTTTCTTATTTTTTGATTTTTTATGCAGTTTTGGCTCGCTTTACAAACAAATCCAAGACAAGATTTTTTTATTAGACAATAGATGCTCGTATTGTAAGTTTTCTTAAAGTTCGTATTTTTCATCACAATATGCTTCTGGGTGGCTATTTTTTGTTTGTTTTATAGTCCTTGTTTGCTCGTTTGCTTTGTGACTCTTAATGTAATTATCAAAATAATAAAACAATTTAAATTAAAAAAATTTAATTTCTATAAAAAGCTCTTTTAGCTCTCTAAGTTTAAATTCGAAAATATTTGGTGTAAATATTTGGAAATACTACTCCATCGAGTAGATTTGTAAGACAATATTTTTTTAAAAATTCTCATAGTGGAGAGGCAATTATACTTGATTCATCAGGATATTTTCCATTGATAATAATATTATAGACTAAATGCAGCAAATTTAAAAATGGAATTTGAATTATACTAAGTAGATTTGATGTTTAGAGTAGATAGATAAATCAAAGGACCGCATTGCGCTTTAAAACTGTACTGTTAAATCGCTGGCCCATCATGGAAAAATGGCATTTTTCTAAACTGGAACTTGCCCGACACAATGAGAAGTTATCTTCTATAAGCAATATATTTTATTTCTACTTTATTCTTTTTCTATTTTTTTTTGTTTGAGCTCGATAGTTACTTTATTTTTTCTTGATTTCAATGGTCTATCGATCTCTTTTATTCTCTTTTTAAGTATCAGCTGTATTTACTAAAGCCCTGAAGGTCTTCATAAATTTCGGCTTGACTTTATTGAAACAGTCAGTCAATATTTTTGGTTTTCTTGATTCTTTTCTCAAGTGTTGATGAAGTTCATTATTGGTAGCTGAGAGTTTATTACATTTAAATTTATCAAAATAGTCTATTTCTTCTGCATTATCCATATTCCAACCAGTGATATCTTAATCTGCGCAAATTTAATTGATATCTGGACTTAGTCTCTTTTTAATTGACTCAATCTTCTTTCTTCTTTCTCCTTCTATTTATATAGCCATTTTGCTTTCCTTTTCTTCCTCGTATTTTTAGAAATTAACCTCTGGGCAATGATGTTTTTCAGATTTTCTGGAGCATAGAGTAGTCCTCTGTTTTTTGAAAATATCGAATCTGTGATGATAATCATTAAGAGGATAGTGGGATGACAACTTTTTGAGAAGAGCAAGATGTAAGATGGTTCCACTTTACATCTTTTGATTTTTAATTATAAATTTATCCGATATATTTCATTCGTATTATCACTTAAGTAAACTACCCTTTCACTGTCACTAACTTATCTCTCAACTTATATTCATTTTAAGATGGCGGGTGATTTAAGTAAAATTAGTAAGATCAAGGTTTTTTATTTTGGTAAATGTTGGATATTTCCTCGATCATGTCATTGTTGCCACTCATAATGGCGAAGTTTAGTATCCTTGCCATTTTTTACTTGCAGTCACACATTTCTTGTTACAGTTATTGCTTATTTGTTAACAATTTTTCGACTGCTTTCCCTTTCTGCTTGCATTCATCCAACTCCTTTTTAATTTCCTAAAATTTTTTTGAGTAGTAGGACTGTGCTTTCTTTTCAGCCTCTTCATATCTTCTCCTAAGAGTTGTGTTTTCAATTTCTAACTATCGAAGTTAGCTCCACTCCTATTTGAGTCTTTTGTTTTCTTCCTACAATTTAAGCTTTTCTTTATTTTCCTTTTTAACAACTATAAGTCTCTCCGTCTTCGGTCTTTCCATTGAATCTTCTTTTTTATCAGGTTTCAAATTAGAAACCGAACTATTATCAGCTTTTTTCTTTTTAAAATCTGGTTGAGGAGGTAAAGTGAACTCCACTGTCGGTGCTGTTGTTGGAAGAGGTTGCTCGTGATCTGACTTGTGACTAACTTCATCTTCATGAATTTCTTCCTTCACGTAGCCAGAAAGTGTAAATATTAACTTTGCGTTTTTGTCTGGACATTTTTAAAGTGTTTTTTCTATCTTCATTTCCTTTTGTTTGGTATTTAAAAACTCAGCTACATCATAAGTGACTTCCCCCGCCTGTTTGTTGCCCTTTTCACTGAAGATTAGTACCGTAAATCTGGTCTATGCTCATCGAATGTATACCTTTTTTTATTAAAATTTTCGGAGAGTACCATCAAAATTCATATTGCATTATAGCTAGAGAGTCTATTAGAAAGTTATTACACCTTTTATTATTTCCTTCCGCTGCTTTACCTCACTTATTTTTTCTCCTGAATATTAAGAAAAGTACCTCTGCGCCAACTGATGGACACGACACATGGAAATTTTAGAGCCAGCGATACGGTATGAACTTGCGCGCTGAAGATGAATTTATAAATCTTGCTCGAATGCAGTTCTTTACTCATTTATAGATTGTATAATATCAGATTGTATAATATGGTCTTCGATAAAAAACGGTCAATTCTATTGCCTGAGAAATCGGTGCCAACTAATAGTTTAATATAGATTTGTTGAACTAATCATCACAGTATTCTCATCTGCTGTTGCCGATGTCCGCAATAAACTTGGCATACAGCAGGGTGTCTTTTTTACCCTAGTTTCCTGCTATGAAGGAAATAATTCCAATTATCACGAACACAAACAATAGCGAAAAGAAGAATTTTATCAGATAAGTGCTGTCGTTAGAACTGGGTTGCGATTGTAACTAAATAACAGCATAAATACCTTTCTTGCCATTTGAAGTTGAGATTTTTCGTATTCTTAGTAGCTCAAGGTTTTGGCTAGACGGTCAAGCTATTTTTTGTCCCCGGAAATCACATTCACTAAAACATCTTCTTTTTGATATGATTTTATTTATTACTCATCGTGGTGGCTCAGCACCTTTACGACAAAATTTTACGGAGCTTTAGCAACAACCTTTTGTAGCATTTTGCCGGAGAAATTAATCAAGTTATTCTATTCGATGATCTAATTCAGTTTGAATTTACATTTTGTGACTGAGATGTAGGGACGAGCAAGAAGACAATTTGGTTTACAGCATTCGTTAGAGAGGGACGTTTATTGGCTAATATTTGAACAAGAGCGGGTGACAGGGTGGAGGATTCTTAGTGATGGCCAAGAAAAAGTTTAATAAAATTGATGTAGTCTTGCTCGCTTGAGGGAGAAAAGTTATTTGACAGATCAGTGATGGAGACTACATGGCTGTAAACTTACCTTTTGCAAGAGTGACTGTCATTAAGACAAAGAACAGCACTATGTACTTGTGTGTCATTATTAATTTGATAAATAATCGATAGATTTAATTATGAGTTTTGATTATTTTTTAAATTTAATGAAAAGAAAGGTAAAATGAAGATATAAAATGAAGGACGCAGTCAAGAGTAAATTAAAAATTAATAATTTGTAATTTCAGTTCGTAAATATCATATTTTATTGATCATTAATAATTAAATGGCTGTTTTCCTTAAAAAAAACCGCCCTTAAGCTTTAATTTATTATGTTGTAGCAAATTAATTAAAATAGGCTGCTTTATTGTAATAATATCGGTTTGTATTATCATTGACATATTCATTCTATCATAATCAATTTTATCGATTCACATCATCTAATTGGTTTTACAATAATATTGTAATATAACTCATCCATTAGGTCTAATATTCATAGTACCAGCTCAATATTAATTTAGAGATTAGTTTAATTTTCAGAAAGAATTTCAAATCAAATCAAATTGAAAATAATTTTAGTCGTGCTAATTTGTCCATTTTATAAGAAAGGATGACATTTTCTATGCATGCACCATTAAAATGATTTTAAATATTTGTTTATAGCAATGAGATTATAACATTAAGAATGCGTATTTTTTGATTTATCCATCCATTTTAAAAAAACAATTCTTTTTCAAAGTGCATCATCTTATCAAAGGCATTGGAATCTCAATATATTTTACATTTTATTGTTCAAACATAAAATGGTACAGATAATTATATTATATTTTGTTGCCATGATCCATTCAACCATCGTCCATTAAATGCAAGGAACGCAGTTCCCGTTTGGAATCCTCAATGTGGGATAACTTGAATTGCGTAAGGTTTTGGTTAAAAGGCGCTACTCCTTCGGTGATTCTGAGGAAAAGGCCTCGCTGATGGAAAAAGTGAGCAAACTCAAAAGTGTGTCACACAAAAATACCATCAACCTACGTAGCGCACATGAAACTGGCAGCTCCATTGATTTGCTGTACCAATATGTGCCTATGTCCTTGGAAACTTCTTTTACTTAAAATCCAGCTCAAACAGTAAAAGAAATGCACAGACAGTTCATAGAACTTGCCATATTTCTTGCCAAGAGTTGCATACTTACAAATTTTCATCCCTCAAGATGCGGAGTGGTTACGAATGATGATGGGAAAAGCACTCTTAAATACTATCTACCACTACATGAAATATCACTTACTTCCAACCGCAACATGCTCGAGCGATCAGTACAGCTTTTCAACGTGCAATCCATGCATTATCTAGACACCATCATTTCAGGACTTAATATGACCATCAATTAAAGTTCTTCTCAAAGAACTTTTAAAAATAGAGTGAAACTGTTTGATCACCAGGGAAAGCAACGAAGGGATAGTCAGCCGACCGGAATCATGCCAATCAATGAGAGAAAGATGAGTGGAAATCCTAGTCAAAGAGATTAAGCCAAGCGGAAATTATCCTCACTGAGTAAAGAGCTATCACAAATCAGCGAAATGCACAAGAGACATCGGGCTTCCACTAGAGGTTCGGGAGGTAGTATAAACACAAATACATTCAAATCTATTCTTTCTATGCCGAGCCAAAAATGCAGTCGTAATGGTAAAAGTGTCGATTTTTAATCCTTAAAGAGTCCTTTGAAAAGGTGCCATTCATTAAATGGAGTGAGCACATACTAGGTGGAAAGTGTAATTGCCCGTAGTAAGAAAGCATTAGACTACTACCGCAACATTTGTAAAAACATTGCATCTTTTCAGGGAATCTGCCAAACAATTAAGAGTCTGCACGTTTAATATTGATTCTTGATTCTTTAATACATTATTTCTGCAATTGATCGATATTCTTAAATTAATGACAAACAAACGAGTCGATTGCCCATTTGTGTGAACTTGCCATTGAATTATTCATATGCCAAATTATTAATTCAAAGATATTGATCATCATCATAATCAAAGCTCATCAGGTGCGACTTCTTCGGCATCACCACTCTCATCTTCAAATCCTAGTGGTTCTACCCACTCATATTGGGTGTGTACTTTCAGCCAATCAATAATTCCATCAGCAGTTCGGTCACCATCGAAATCAATTGGCTCAGCTGTCTTGTCCTTACCCCAGAACTTGAGAGTAGGGAATCCCTCGACATTTACTCCAGCTACTTCATTCTCAGTTGAGTCAACCTCAATCAATATAATGTTAGGATTGTTAGAAATTCTTCTTGCAGCTTCCTCATAGTGAGGAGCTATGGTTTTGCAGTGACCACACCACGGAGCATAGAATTTAACAAGAACTTCCTTCTCTGAGTCGAAGACATATTCTTTGAAGGTAGTTCCCACAACTGTCTTGACATTTGCCTCATTTGACTCAGGAACAGGAGCAGATTTAAAGAAGGGAGATATTTTTCCTGCGGCAACTTCTCCGACGAATGCAGTCAAACTCTCAACAGTAATATCTCCAGTAAATCTAAACTTCTCTGTTTTATCATTGAGGTAGAGCACCTTTGGAGTCGCAGATGTATCTACTCCGAGGTATTCGGCAAGTCTCTCAAAGAGACCATGACCGTCAGTTTCACTGGAGACAGCAAGAATGATATCTGGGTTAGTTTCATCAAAGGCTTTGAAGGTGGTAAGTGCAGCTGCTTCTTAAGTTTCATCTCCAAGAAAGAGGAAGAGGGCTGACTTTTTTTACTGGAAGATCTTTTCAATTGCAGTGTTATCAAAGGGGATGACAGCGGCATTGAGGGCCACAAGGAGGAGCGCGAACACTAACAACTTCATCTAAAATTATATAGAGGCTCGAAATATCTATCACTAGTTATATAAGCTGACACGTATTGATTATTTAATATCTCATTATTTTGATAAATATGCAACAAACGTAAGTAAGAGGGCCTTTTATGCTTTTCTAAATACCAAAAATGTAATTTTATATCAATTTTGAGATGTTTTGTTTGTTGATTTAATGTGGGTATTTTTGATTAAGATATTATTTATGAGAAAGTATTTGCCCCAAGTCGTTGATCACCTTATTGCCCCAAAATATAACTTTACATCTCCTCTGCTCTCTCCCATTCGATATTATAATAAACGTAAACATCTAAAATTATGCAAAAAACAATGGAACTATCGTACTGAGGAAGAAATTCATCGTGAGATTGCGGTTGCCTACTTTAGTTTGCTTGAGGCTCTAAACCAAACTGATGAACCCATGGCTCTAAGATATCTATCAATTGAATTATATGAAAAATACAAGTAAAATAGTACTCAATTCAAACTGTAAAAAAAAATTTCAGATATATCGATCATGAATTGTAATTGTGTTGTAATGTAGGCGCGAAGGAGATCGATAATGCAACAGGAAATACTTGGTTTTACCTTGATGTGGTAATTAAGCATTTCACTGTGGCAAAGAGATATGGCTTGGAAAGAAGAATATTTGAATAAAATTTTAAATTTCAAAATACTACGCTAAGAAAATGGTATTTCAATCAATTACCACTTATCGAGGTGCCAGACAAATGATAATTTTTGCTCTTAACTCTATATTTCAGCGATTATTCATAAGAAAGCTGTATTATTTTAAAATTAAAAATTCAAAGATAAATATATCTAATCAAATACTCAAAGTTTCAATAGTTCAAATCTGATTTTCTACAGCAGTTCCTCGGACTTGCCCTCATACCACCAAACTTTTAATTTCCTAATCACACAGGCAGGGTTGATCTCGATCACCTGTGCACCTTTCTATAAAGCTTTAGAAATAAGAGAGCTTGCCAAACCTGTCTACAAAGCTGTTCCTATGGAAATCACAACATCTGTTTCTTTTAAAAATTAGTTAATTGTATCTGAGTGATTGGTTACTTCTTCATAAAACTAGTCAAAGAACATGATGTGAGGTCGTAGAGGGCCCTCACACCTGGGGCAAAATAGTCGACTTTTTGTTTACAATATATCAACATATTGTTAATACGGCTATGAATATAGTTTTCCCTGTTCAATCGAGCAGTGATCACAGCGAATCTTTGTTATATTGCCATGAATCTCATAAACAGGGTAATCTTTAAAATGTTTATTTTTTTTCCTGCGTTACTATTTAACTTAAATATGGAAGTTATCGATGTTCTGAGTTACAACACACACATTTTTTTTTTTATTGCCTAGTTCTTATAAAATTTGCGAAAGAGCAAAATGTCCTTTGTTAGGTTTAGACTTTAGTTTGAGAACAAAAAAATCTCTCAGCCATTTCCAAGTTACAGCAGGATGTTACTGATAAAAAGCCTTGGTTAATATTATCTGGGGCTATACTTTAGAATTGGGGTCATTTGGATCATATTAGATAGTTTATTTTGACCAAAAGCCATTTTATCCGCGAAAAGTTGGGATTCCACTCCCTGCAGACATTCCTGCACCAGTCAGTACCAAAATTCTTTTCTTATCTTTGAGTAAAGCAGCAATTTTTTTAGCATCTACATAAGTTGGCTACCAACCCGTTTCAGCGACAGTCAAAAGAGTTGTTCTTTCTACAGATTTAAGAGCTGCATCAATAGATGATGAAAGAACCTCCTGTAATCTTGAATATAATTTATCAATGGAGCCAATAGTTTACTTAGTCTACGCTAGGGTTTCTTGTGTTTTATCTATCCTTTTCATGGTCTATTCAATTGATTTGTCATGAATCTCCTTTTTGATCAAAAATTGTTTGTATCTTTAGTCAATCTATCTTGATTTCCTTAAGGTTTACTCCACAGAATCCATATAAGTTGTATTTATCTTTTTACAATATTTGGATTTATAATTGAAATGTCCACTGATTTCTGACCAAAATATTTAATAATGATCACAGGAAGACAAAGTAATGTATTATTATCAAATATCTACGCGATTATTCACTGAATATAGATTGTATACAGTCATCATACCTATTCTTAGCCGAAAATATTTTTAGGTATAACTTCTGTTGGGTTTATCAGTTTTCTTTTATCTAATTTACCTTTTTTGGGAACCATTTTTAACACTGGGGCTCGGTAAAGGACCTCACCGCTCATAACTCCGTCTAAGATACAGTTGACTTGCATTAAAAACCGAGGGCCAATTTCATAAAGATCGATTTTTTATTTATCCTTATTGACTGCCTCTCTAAAAATTTGATAATTTCTAAAGCTGACAGTATCGTTTTAATTCGCAAAATTAAGCACATTATCGATGACCCCAGTACTTTTTGGATGGTATTTTGGAACATTAAAAATTCCTATCATTAACTCCTTCAAAACAGCCAATTTTCCGCTCTAGAAACCTCCATCAAATGAAAGAATATGTCTTGCTCCTTTCACAGAATTTCCCTGAAAACGAATATCTTTAACAGATACAACATTGCTAATATCAATTTTGACAGAAGGCCCTTAGGGATATCTTCCTACCCATACACTGTATCTAACTTTACGTTTGACTTCAAAATACATAAAATATCTCGTCTTGAACGTATGACAAAGCTCATCTATCTGCTATCTAACATCTAAATGAAAGGGTGAGTACCTTGTTTTTCTAATTTGCAATCCTTTTTTGCATGTGGTAGGAGAGCGAATAGAGATAGCATTAAACTTCTTTGATGGGCGGTCATACCCCTTGAGGAGACAATAAGCGTTCTAGATTTATTGACCCACTCAGGGTCTTCATGTGAGTAAAACACTTGAGTTTATTCTGCCATTGTTGATAGTATAAAATAATATAAAATAATATGAACTATAATAAAAATACTTAGATTTTCCCATAAATATTGAAGACTCATGTATACAAATAATTCTTAATATTTTGATATTTATTGTATCCACTAATAATGTTGATTTCTTTTAATTGAATTAATATTTGAAAGATAATTAAGAATATAAATCATGTAGTTTTTGGCACTATTGCTCATATTCTACTTTTTTATAGGAGCCTGTATATGCCTGTTAATATGCGTGAATCCTAATGATCCTGGAATGTTGGGCACTCTCAATAGGTTTGCCTTTAAAAAAGTACCAACCATTTTCAGGTCAAAATATCTTAATTCAGTCGATTCATCATCAGAATATTTGGTGAGAGGGTTCTAAATTTTCTTGGAGGAATAAAACACTATTTGATGGAGACCAACCATCCAATAGTTCAAATATTTTATTTGTTGATAGCTGTAGGCGGGTAATACTGAGATTATTAAGTTTTATCTGCTATTAAATCTTCGGAATATTTAAGCATATGCCTAATAGTCAAGTTTCAGATATTCATGTAATATTAGCCAACTTCATGGCAATGGTCTGCTTCTGGGTATACTATAAAGCATGTGCTACTTAACCTGGAGAAATAACAAAGCAAAATGTAAAATAATCAGTTAATAAATACGAAAAATACTATGATGACGTAATATACAAACACAACAACTAATGTAGGACATGTAAAGTAATAAAGCCAGCACGTTCAAAACATTGCTCTATTTGTCAGATGTGTGTGGCAAAGTATGATCATCACTGTGTTTGGTAATTAACAACCTATATAGGATCAGACAGTGTGTTGGCGAAAGAAATTATAAGTATTTTGTTGCCTTTTTGTTATTTCACTCTCTTTGGTGCCTGTATCTCTCCCTTATTGGAACAATTTCACTACTAGAGTATTTAGATAGAACTAGATTTTGGGGAATGACTTTCAACATTGGAGGAGTTCCAGTCAAGGCAGATAGGCTATTGGCCCTTCAGGTATAAATTCTTAATATATAGTATATATTTATGACTGAAACTATTTTTTTTTTCCTGATTGTAATGTGTGCTATTATGGGCTTTACCCTTTTCATCTTTGTGGCTTATCACTTCTATCTGATTTACAAAGGGCAAACTACTAACGAGCGTGTTAGAAAAAATGATGAGATTGACTATTACAATAAAGAAATTAAGGCAGTTGTAAAGTTTGAAAGAACTTTTGTGGGCAAGGATGGAGAAGTTATTAAATAGATTGATTTTAGAGGTACACAAGTAACCCAATAACAACTGCAAGATTACAAAGAATAATGTAAAAGGAGAAAAGCCGAAATTTAGCGAGTGATTGACAACTCTAGTTTCTTACATAAGTTAGATACCCTCATTAAATCCTGAGTAATTGATAGTTTATCCTCATATATCAATTGATTGGTTATTTATTAGACGATTATATGTCCTAAATTTTATTGATAAATATATTGTATTTTTAAAAAGGCTTCATTTTATGTGATTATTTCAAAAACACCAAAGTATTATAAATCATAAATTAGATTTATACTCTCTTCATGTAGTTTTAATAATTGGATTTCCTTTGATCTTTAATGAAACCTAAAAAGCTGAATTCTTGCTGATCGAAAGTCACCCTACTTAATATTCAGATGGTTTTAATCAAGTAAAAAATAGAAATTTTAAATATATTCAAATTGCTTATTTAAATTAATTAATAACAATATCTTCACTTTTGTCAGCCTTCATACATAAATTTTGATAATAGATTGGCTTATGGTCTATTTTTTGTCATTTAACAGCAAATCAAATTTTAAGATAAATGAGTTCTTTTTGAAATCATCTCAAAGAGTTAAGTCATTAGTTACTATATCGTGTAAAGCCAATTATTCCATAATTTGGTCTAAAGAAACAATTTTCTATTTTTTTAGGTTTTTAAAATTCAATTAAAAATGACCCTAATCATAAAAATCAAAGAGTATTTTATAACTTGAAATATATTTATCAATGAAAGGCAAGTTTCATTCATGTCTATGGAAGTTGTATTAAAATTGTCAGTTGTTAGTTTTGACAATCATCAGATAGCCCTCCACTGCTTTAACAATTTCTATAATATAATTGATGAAGCCCAGCGGTTTCTATTTAAATCGTAAAACAGGTGCTTCACCTTACCGAAACTCCATTGCCATTCTCCCATCAGAAACAATTCACAATTACACATCCCCAGACTTTCACGGCAATTTTTATGACAGAAAAAGTTTTGATCTACAAAATATGCCTAAAATGGTGACAAATCTCGTCAAATCTTAACAACGTTTTCAAGGTTAATAAATAAGACGACATCAAAACTAAAAAACCACCATATCCAGTTTGAGATCAACTTTGACAGATTTATAAAACAAAATAACAAATGCCAAAAAGAAGCTTCAACTCAAAAAAAATATAATTTCTAATCAGTAATAAGATGAAGAAGTCTCCATTTAAATGGATAAATCACAAAAAAGCCGATTTAAATTTGAGAAAACGAACACTAATGTTAGTAGTAATAAAAATTTGATAAATGTGGAGAAGTTGCTTCAGAAAACAAAAAGCTTGGATACATTGTGCTCTTAACAGCACAAGGGATATTATATTATGCATATGCCTCATGTCATCACTAGGAAAGATTTTAGGGCTATACAACACCTGGCAATATCTATCCACATTCAAAAGGAATATCTTGGGATTAAGTCTTTATCTTTTTCACAAATTTAAGAAAGAAAAGTTAATTTAGGAAAAAACAAAACTGATCGAGGTAAAAAGACGTTAGTTATTGGTCTAGATGATACTCTTTTGCATTGCTCAGATTCTTCTATTTTTCCTTATGATATTACAATTCCGATAAATTCGAAGTAATCGTCTTTCTCTCGTGTATACATCAGCCTTCGACCATACATGATAGGTTTCCTGAAGCGGATTTCTAAACTATACGAAATAGTTGCCTTTACTACTCGTTATAAAAATGAAGCTGACGTGATTTTGGATGAAATTGATCCTAATCATGAATATTTTAAGCACCGCCTCTACAGGAAGAGTTGTATATAAATATCCTAAAATAATTACGCAAAGGATTTAAGGATTATAAACCGGGAGTTATGTAGTATGATACTAGTGGACAGCTCTCCTTCCTCTTATATCTTCCAGCCTGAGAACTGTATCCCTATTTTACCTTATGTCAGAGGCTAGGATAGTGAGCTACGTTAACTGTAAAAATATCTATAAGAGTTAAGTGGTTTTGATGATGTGAGATAAATAAATAAAAAAACTTTTAAGATCCACCAATACTGGCAATTTAATGATCCAGAAGACTTAGCAAGAGATCTTTATCTTAACGATTGATATGTATTTATGATTTATAAATACAGATAAAGAAGTAAGAATTGATACGCTTATTAATATTGATACGCTTATTAATATTAATTTAATAAATAATATTAGTTGATTATTGGTCATGGTTAAACATAACAACATTCTTCCCAATGTCCATCTTAGAAAGCATTGGCAGAGAAATGTCAGAGTTTGGCTCAACCAAGCTGGTCGCAAAAGCAGAAGATTGCAGGCACGAAGAGCAAGAGCTACTGCTATTGCTCCAAGGCCATTAGATAGACTTAGACCCTCAGTTCATTGTCAAACCATTCGGTACAGCCATAGGCCTAGACTTGGAAAGGGATTTACTCTTGCTGAAATCAAATCTGTTGGATTAGGCATTGACTTTGCCCGATCAGTTGGAATCTCTGTCGATCATAGACGCAAAAATCGCAGTCAGGAAAGTTTCTAAACTAACAAAGCTCGTCTTACAAATTATCTAAGCAAATTGGTTTTGTTCCCCAAGCACAGCAATCATCTTGTTAGCAAGGCTAAACATGGAATCCTTAATGATACACCAAAAGTATTTTTTTATTTAATAAAGGATCAACAGACTGTTGCGACTGCTCCCACTGTCAATGTTCTTGCTCCTCTTGTTAAAAGAGTTCGATCAGTAAGCAAGCTCGAGCTTGAAAGACTTCGAAAAACTGGGGCTTACCGAAGCATAAGACAAGAATGGAACAACCAAAGAAATGATGGGATTCGGCAAAAGAAAGCCAGATAGGCAGCATAAAAAAATTGATTTGGCTATTTAAATCACTTTTATAGCTTAGCTATAATTTTGATATTAAAAGTTATAATTAAAGATCATTTGCAATATTTTTCAACATCTTACGGTCTTAAATCGTTGAAATATTGGTGTTTCAGGGCTTATTTCATCGAAATTCTGCGAGCAGGGTCAAGTTGTAACATTTTCAGACAAAGATCCATAGCGACCCGATCATAATTTTTAAAGTAAGTTTAAAAATTGGCAGCCTTAAATTTAGGAAAAGTGGGCTTAAAATCCGGTAGATTATCTGAGTAAATACAATTAATTACGGATATTCATCCATTGTGCGGGAGTGGGAGTCCCATGAAACTGAAAGATTTTAAAGATTTGATCGATTTCGCTATCTCCACAGAACATTGGCTTCTTTTCAATAAGCTCAGCAAAGATACATCCAACAGCCCATATATCTACTCCTAGACTATATTGCTTTTGTCCAAGCAAAACTTAAGGAGCTCGATACCAAAGAGTCTCAATCTAATGAGTAAGGGTTTTGATTGGCAAGCTAAATGCTCGAGCCAATCCAAAATCAGCAATTTTCAATGTTCCTGCCTTGTCAATCAAAAGATTTTGAGGTTTTAAATCTCGATGAATGATTCTACGAGCGTGGCAATAATTAAGTCCATTGCAAAGCTGAAAGATTAGTAGTTTGATTTGATAAGGAGTTATGGATAGCTTGTGCTAACTCATGTATTTCTTTAGATCATAATCGATTAGTTCAAAAACCAGTTGTAGTTTCTTATCTGCTGGAACGTACACAACTTCTCGTAAGCTGTTTAAGATTAAAATTACTGAACAATATTTGGGTGAGGTTGAAGTTCTTTTAGGATGGAGATCTCTCGCATGGCTGTGGAGGGCACTCCCTCATCTTCATTCTACAACTTGATCTTTTTCACAGCCACGAAATCCTTATTGATAGTATCACGAGCTTTGTACACCACACCATAGGTTCCTTCTCCTAACCGTTCACATTTCTCGTATCTTTCCTTCTGTTCGGCAATCATTGACATTTTCAAACAAATATTATGAAAGTGGTCGTTAATTTATAAATTTAAAGTAGTGCTTCAGAATATCATAATAAAATTAAAGGTAGTATTGCACATTGTAGCAATCTTTAAGCATTCACGCAATTTGTTCTGGATCAATCCATTAAGAAAAATAAAGAAAAATAATAATTAATTATGGCAGTTTTATTTTTTAAATAGAAATGATATTTTTTTTTCGTTTATCCATAAATACTGATGGGCAGCAAAGATGAATATAAGCGATATAGTACTATAGTATCAATCAGTGTCAACAGCGAAGTAAGTAATCTACTTTTTCTTTGGGTAATCTCTTCCTCAAAAAACCGCTTTGAAGTTCTTCAGTAAAAATTTAAACATATTTTCTAAATTTCTCTTTATTCTTAAGTTTTTTAGCAATGATATATTCCTCTAATTTTCCCTCTCTTATTTGTATGAGAGTTGATGCAGCCAAAAACGATCTTGCTTCCTTCATTAGATTCTCCCCATATACCTCATTAATCTTTGTTAATCCATATTCTTTTAATCCCTCTTTAGTGATTTTGTGTTCGTTATTGTCTCCTAAAAAATAGTGCAACATCTTTTTTGTGGAAACAGTTGAGTTTTTGAAAATTTTCCACATTTTAGCAGCAACAATTTCATATTCCCTATCACCTTTTTCTTCCGTTTCAATATTAACGGAGTGTTTTAAACTAACGGTAAGATGTTTCTGGAAGTTATGAAAGGCCGATGGATTGAATTTATCACTCCCAGATTGCTCTTAGGAGTCATCTTATCCAGATCCAGTGCAATTTTCAACTTTCTTGACCTCATCTTTTATTGGCTCAGGCTAGACTTGTTCTTATGATTGACATAAAAATTGTTCCAAGTATTTATTAGAATCTCCTTTTTTAAGATAGGGAATGGGATTCGAAAGTATTATTTGCGAAGAATCCATTAATCGGAAAATATTGATGGGATGTTGAATTTAGTTTTCCTCAAAGAAAATATTAGGCTCTGCACTTGTCATTAGTATTTTTTAATTATAACTAATTTCTGACGATTTGATGTTTCAATGGGCACATCGATCAATTCTGATGGATTTCATCAATATTTTAATTTCTATAAAAAAAGATAGCTTTTGCGTTACCTTATGAAAAATAAATATCATTGAAAAGGAATGGGGTCCAGCGTCTACAACATTTGCACCATAGGTTTTCTGAGAGCATCAATCTTTTCGGTTATCAGTGAAGCCTATTTTTCTTCGATTTATTCAAAAAGATTAATATTTGGATCATCTACGCCGCACCATTGATTTTCATTCTCTTAACCTTCTGTTGGACTGATATTTTTGATCACCTATCTCGTAGTTTTTTTTGTAAGGGCTAGATATAAATGAAAAAGGAAAAATCCAATAAGAGGAATTCCTATTAGTCCAGCCACTATTGAGACTACGATAATAACGATGGTTTGATTCACATTGCCTGCAGTCTTATTAAGAATGAAGATAATCAAGTTTATTATGAAAATTGCCATACTACCGAATGAAAATGCCAAAAATAAGATGAAATATCGGTAGTTGCGTTTGCCAATGCAGTTACCTATAACACTACAGTGATGGTCAAAAATTTAAACACAGTTTTGACAGCGAGAGCAATGGCTTGCCCGATTTGGACGTATAATAAAGCATGTTTAACAAAGTTTGTTTTCTCTAGGATTGCTAGTGTGTAATAATCTCTCATTTTACCTGGGAAATCGTTATAGAAAGGGCTTGCGTGGTATAATGCCAGGATCAGTACATGCAGCTATAAATAAAAATATCTCCATGAGCACAATACAGATATAAAATACGATTGGTAGAGCTGGGGTGATTTACCAATTGTCATTAACCACGAATATAGAGTACAGGATTATTATGACCAAACTGAAAAAGTTGATAACCACCATCCCCGGCCAATCTTTGCTTGGTCCAGTGATGCAATGGTTACAGTAGAATCGGTTATTTCCAGGCCATATTTAAAATATTTTGGGCATATGATTTTATAATTATAGGCTTCTATTAGATAAAAATACAATCAATTATGTCAAGACGAATATATTTACAATGAGTATTCTTTTTATAATTATTTTTCCGTGAAATCAAGTTTTATTTCCTCCATAAAATAATAATTTAAATCAAATTTAAAATTATTAAAATATAGGATGAAAGAATATCACCAGCGGTGCTTTTTGCGCGAACACTTGTCATAAGTTTTAAAAGCAGCTTGAGTTTTTTCAAGTGCAGCACTGATTCTTTTGCTAAGAAAATCTTCCTTAGATTCGTTTAGACAATAACTGGCGCTGGAATAATCACCAAAAGATGACTTGTGAATCTTCTCATGAGCTGAGTTACAGGAGCTAGAAGTTGCACTCTAAGTCAAAGAGGCATTGCTATGTTGTCTGGTCATAAGTGATTCAGTCACCATATTGCTTTAGTTATGAGTTGATTTTTATTTGTTTTTGTCGCTATGAGAACTTGAGGAAGAACTATTTTTCCTGCGGCGCCTTCTTTAAAGTTTTTCTTCAATTTTATTTAATTTTTTGTCTAAACGCACCGAATAGTCAGAAAACTGGGAGTTAAAAGAATTATTTTTGATAGTTGGTCCATTGTTGAAATTGAGTTCTATAAATTTTAAGAGCTAATTTTGATACTCTCCCATGAGGTTTTATCGTTCCTTTTCGCAAATCATTTTAAAATTCAACCCGATAAATAACTTAAGCTATTGATCTTCGCCTAAGCCCATATCCTAAATCCTAAATTGATATTTTAAGCCATATAACGTTAATACTTTAATGACTTGCTGCAGTTTCTCCCTGATTAAAGGCAAAAATGACGGATTAGTAATTTTTTGCTTATTTTTTAAAGGCTCCGCCACATATTAATAATCGATAGTAAATTTCTGATCTTTGATTTCTATAACTCTCACAATTTGAATAATGAAAGGGGAGGTTATTTTGGAAGCCATCTCAACCTTCTGTGAGATTTACTGATATTGCTATGAATTAGAAGTGGGGAAGTCAGTCCTTACGACAATCTAGTTAAAATGGGGTTTCTGCCCCATGAAAGGGTAAGGTTGATCCTTTCCAATCTAAATAATATATTCTCTCCTCATATTATTATAATTATTGAGCCACTCAAAACGCTATGAAAATATGTTCCGCATTGATAAATTTGCTGATTGTAAAAATCAAATTTCCTTTTTTTCCTGATAAAAATTTATTTCTCCAAGAAATATCTTAATCTTCTCGACTGGTTATGGTCTATATAAAAATATTGATTATTTAGCAAAGAGGAATTCTATTTTTAAATATTAATCTATACAACTGAAAAATCTATTGAAGATGAATCTATTACGGGATTATCTTTTTTATGTTACTATTTTTATAAAATCCCCCTCATTCCTCTATTTAAGCATTGTATTTCATCATTTTTGGATTAAGTACACTCTGCCAAATCAAAATCGTCTAAATTCTAGCTAATATTAGATAGATATGAAAATGGATAGTATTTTAAACTTTGACTATTCCTGGAATTTGTTTCAAATTATGCTAAAGTCCTATATCTATTAATACTTAAATTCTTCTTTTAAATTAAATCAAACATTCCAGTTGATTGATACTTATTTTTACATTACGAAGATTTTATTCAAAGAAGCAAAGATATTAAAATTGAAAATCAAGTAATATAGTAAAGGAGAAATCAGGAACTAATTCATAAAACTTTATACAAAAAAAATACCTTTATTTTCCAGAAGATAACACACCACCAATAATTAATGAAGCCTCTATAGTGGTAAATACTTTTTCTCGTATCCTCGAGGCTATAAAGAGCCTTGAATGATTAGATCGATTACTTTTAAAATAGTAATTGTATACTGTTAGTAATGGGAAAATGTGTTTCTAAATAAGAGTATCGGTCGTAAAGGATTATTCGCCATTCTTTTGTCATGCCTGAAGAGGCCCTAAGCTGCACTGAGGTGATGAGCTAGCACCGGCATTCCCTAGTTCACTAAGGAGTAAGTATTCGTAAAAATGTAAAAACTGGCAAGTTAGAAGGTCTTCCTGAAGAATGGTTTAAGAAATATAATTTTCCGTTTGAAATTGAGTAGTCTAAAGTGGCAATAACTCATAACTTGCCGTAATAAATTCGTCCTTAAAGCGAGCTACCCGAAAATATATTGGATTTCATTTCCAAGCAAAAGTAACTGAGAGAAAAAGTAACCCCATTTTAATAAAGTTTATAAAAAAGCGTGAAAGAGAGCAATAATAGTAGAGAAAATAAGCAACTGAGTTTTTTGGAAGAGAGAGTAATAACAAATCAGTGCACTTGATTGAGGTGTCCAACATGTAAATACTCTCCGAACTGGAAGACACACACACTGTACTCGATATCATCACCAACTATGGCAATTAAATTTATTAAAGCAAGTTTTAAAGGTAATTGCTGACCACTTCTTAATTCAAGTAACGTTTAGAACAGGTCAACTTTATAGAAGATAAACCAGCTCAACACTACAAATTTCTGGGTAAATTAGGAATTGGCAGCATGTGCAAAGTATATAAAGTGAGTGAGATCAATAATTCTAGTAAATTATACGCAGTGCGAATGATTTCAATTCCAGCAAAACATTATCTAGATAAGATAAAAGAGGAGATAGCTGTAATGACCATTTGTAAATCTAGCAACATTATTTAATATTACTTCTCCTACTTTTATCAGGACGCTCTTTTCATGTTCATCTAGTATATGTAATTCGGATCGCTAAATCATTTTGTCAATCATTATCGAAAAAATGTAGAAGAGGGAGTTATCGCGTATATTATTAGGGAGATTCTTAAAGGATTAGAAGCCATTCATCGCAGAAGACAGCTACATCGCGATCTTAAGAGCGATAACATATTAGTCAACAAATGTGGATAAATTAAGATCGGAGATTTTGGGTATGCCTTGCAATTGACCAAGGAAAAAACCACTTGCAGTGATCATGCAGGAACCCCTGCTTGGATGGCACCATAACTAATTAAAAAAGAAGAGTATACAGAGAGTGTTGATATTTGGTCCTTAGGAATTATTTTGGTTTAACTTTGTGAAGGAGAACCTCGATATCTCAGCATGAAGCCACTGATTGCTATGGTCATGATTGTTAGTCGCCCTCCTGAAAATGTTACTGGTCGATCAAACTAACTTAGAAATTTCTTAAATCGTTGTTTGAAAAAGGATCCTGTAGACCGAGCAACAGCCAAATAATTATTATCAGATCGGTTTATTACAGATATAGGAGATGGTATAAAGCAACAATAGCAATTCGTAAAGATGCTGTCCTGCATCAATCCTTCACAATTTTGATTTATTTACCTGCAGTTAATGTATTGGATCAGTTCTTATTGAATATCTTTAATATTTTGCTTCATTGGTCGATTGGCAAGCATAATTAATATTTATAGTATCTGATGATCTTATCAATTGGGAAAATATTATAATCCTATATAATACCACCACTTTTCCTTATATTTATAAATGATACGCATATTCATGTCAACCTAGTCGAAAATGTTTATAGAAAAAGATAGTGATATCCACATTTTAAAGCAATTACCAATATTTAGGCAAATAAATAGTCTTTTTAAATGCACCAGAGATCTTATCAAAAGGGCGACTTTGTCTTTGCAACTTGTCCTAATTATAAACCCTGGCCCGCCATCATCATCAAAGTCCAGACTGCAATTATATTTGAGGTTAAATTTTTCAATCATAAGTCCACTGCCTATATCGATAGTTGTGATCTAATGGATTTCAATTAAATTACAGTCAAAAGATTCAAAAATATGTACAAGGATACTTGTGATTCGCAGGAGTCAAAGATACTGAAGGGAATTTAATTGGCATGGGCTTCGTATTAAAAAACAAACAAAAATATCTTTAGCAAAATTTTGCTATAAAAATTAAGTTTATAAGAGAAGAAGGAGAGTAAACCTTTGGAGAAAAGATAATTATCTAAACATTAAAGTCGTTAATACGAAAGCAAATAAAAATTTTTCAAAAAAATTGAGAAAAAATAGAGTATTGAAAAAAACTTAGAAAAAAAAACAAATCAAAAAGGATTGGTGAAATCAATCCCCACAATTCTTCAAACAAAGAAAATCCTATAAAAAATAAAAAGATAATATATCCCAAAATAAAATATTTCTGTCATTTAAGCTGTAGCATCACCAAAGTAAATGTGCTTTTTATCAAATATCTAAAAATCAAAATAAATCAAGATGAGTCCTTCTGATATAACGCAAATAAATCTATCAAAAAGTTAAATAAAGACCTAAAAAAAAAGCTAAACTATATTTAATGAAGCCACGATCATCAATTATAAATCCGATAGAACATCTAAGCAAACTAGTAAAAAGAAAAAATGGAAGAAACCAGAACTATCTTTAACTAATAAAATTACATAGTAGGTAAAAAGATAATATGAGTAGCCTCTGATATTAGCAAAAAGTGAGTAATAAATATTGGAGCCATTTGAAATCGGACCAAGGATGCCTATTTATTCTAAGAACTCAAGTTACATAAACTTGAGATATAACTATGATCATTGCAACTTCGATTCCAATTCTGATTCAATAGATATCAAGCAAGGCAGATAATTTACCCTCCTAAAGGGAGTCTTAATGCAAAAAGTTTTATTATAAAACAAACATACTAGTTTTGTTTGTGATCTGCTCAGGAATTATTTGTACATTCTACAGGAGCATCTAACGGGAAAAAACCCACTTTCTCAAAGCCAATGCTTATTGGCAATACAGCAAAAACAGATCTTGATGGCAATTCTTCAGTGCAATCATATTAGTTTGGAGTGTCTGGTGGAATAAAAACTTCTTAAGCCTATGGTAAACTTTGTGCTCACTTATGAAAAAATTAAAGGGAGGCATAAGAGATTTTGTAGAGTTGAATATATTTTAATTCGATCTCGAGTCAATATAAGTTCGCATTTATTTCAAAATGATAATGAAGATTATAGTCTTATTGGTGAATATGAGGAGGATGAGGAAGATTACTTCCGCATTTTTCAGGAATACGATTCGAGAACAGTTAAATGATTTATATGTATTGTATTATTATTAATTTGCGTTGCAAGACTTGATTAATATTTTCAAGAAATATAATTGTTGATAAGATTATTTAAGAGATTATCATCATTCTTTATATTTATTCCTTTTCAATTCTATTATGTACTTGTTGATATTAAAAGTAATATAAGCTCTTGATGATCTATATTTATTTATACTAGTTAGGTAAATGAATTAAGATTTCAATCTAGAACAACTCCCTGATGGTATAGAGGAAACTGCTGAGTATAATATTCAAAATGCTTTTTAGCCGCTATATCATGATCTGAAGGATAAAATTTAAAAAATTATGATTGTGTTGACTACATAAAGCATTTCATATGAGGAGAGAGTCAAAAAATTAATATCGCTTTGCCAAAATGAATGCTGCATTTCACAGGAGAAATCCATCAGCCAAACTCTTGAATAAAAAAACATTCCCATCTTGCTGAAAGATGTTGAATAAAAAAAATAAATGATCTTAAGCTTGTAGCTGGAATTATAAAAATAGAAAAAAAAGTCCAAAATTTTGTAAGATGAGAGTAAATTATTCAATATTGATATTTCCAATACCGAAGATGCGGACAGAAGTCCCAAAGGACATAATTCAATAAAAATTTAGGATTAAATTTAAAGAAAAAAAGCTGAACTTGAAGACATATATAAAGTGGAACGACAATAACTGCAGAAATAAAAGAGCTAAAAAGAAAAAGAAATTAAACTATTGAACTCCTCTTTGAAAACACAAGAAGAAAAAATAACTAAATTATTGGTGGAACTTAATACTAGAGAAAACTGTTTTAACACTCTTGCGATTTAAAAGGAAGAGTTATAAGAGAACCTAAACTTTAAAAAATTGGAAATTACAAATTTAAAAGATACTATTAACACCTTGACCAAATCATTTTAAGATAAATTATCACAGCAATAATTGGAAAATTCTCGATTGACTGAATAAATCCACAAATTACAAGAACAATTGGACAAATTAAAGTTTACAAATGATTAAAAATAAAGATAGATTATTTCTGAGAGGTAATAAAAACTTAAATTTGCATCAATCAAAGGAGAGCAAGATAAGATGATAGCTGTTTTGAATTAAAAGCAACTGGCTCAAGCATAATAAATAGCCAAAAAAGAGGAGATTATTAAGTAAAATACAAAAAATACTATTCCTGTGACTCAAATGCAAAATATATTCAACTAATCAAAGCAGGAAGCCTAAAAATGGAAAAAAGAAAAAAAGAAACTGCAACAATAAATTACAGATTTGGTAAAAGAGCTCTAAGAAAAGAAAAGTATCGAACAAAAATTGACCGAGTAGTCAAGAGCCCACCTCGAAGAAAAACAATTTGTAGAGCACTAGCTGGCAGAGCAAAAAGTAATACTTTCTGAGAAATAACAATAAATTGCCAAAATAAAAGAAAGATTAATTTAAGTTGAAGAATAAAAAACTAATCTGAAAATATAAATTACTTAACTAAAATAATAGCATAGATAGGAGCTGAAAGATTAATTAAAAAAATCAATGGCAAATACTACTGAGATGAAAATGTAAAATTAAAAAGCTTTGAGAAGATCACAGATTCAAGCTCTCTAGCTAACAGAATAGATTGAAAAAGAGATGAAAAAATCTGCTCAACAATAGGAAAACATTTTAAAGCTACTCGATGACTTATAAAAAGCCTAAAACAAATCTAATTCATTTAAAAGATAGATAGAAGTTCTAAATGCAAAAATTAATTAATCCAATCGATCTACTGTCCCTTTGATTGATTTTGAAAATATTATCAAATAATCAACAGAGCAAGCCTAAAAATGGGGAACAGATAAGAAAAAAATATAAGGAGAAAATATAGTTCTGAAAAAATAAATAGCTCAGTTAAAAGAAAAATATGGCAATTTGAGTAATTAACTGAAACTATTGAAAGCACAAGACAGTGATATTGAAAGTATGTAAAGTATGTTATAAAATGAGAAAAAGAAAGTTGAAATGTTAACCATTAACCTCGGTTAATAAAAGAAAATAAAAGAAAAACTTGAAAACACAATTAAAAAATTAGGTAATGACTTGAATAAAGCAGAAACAAGCCTAAAAATATGCTAATAAGAAAGGGAAAAACTTAAAACAAAGTTATTTTAAACAGAATTCAACAATAAATAAAAATTGCAAATGCAAGCCAAAATATAAAAACTAAAATAATAAAAGGAATATAGTATTACATAAAAGCAGACTCTAATTTAACAGTTATAATTCCAAAAGGCAAAGTCATCTCAGACAATTCGTGAGATATCTTAAGAGATTCAATAGTGTCGTTGGAAATTGTTGGCGGCAAATGGAGAAATTTCCTAATTGAAAGAGGGAAAGGAAAAGTTTGACCAATAAAAAACAGAGATGTCTCAAAAGATTTAAAAGTACAAAACATATGTGGATAGAATAAAAAACCACCCAACTAAAAAACATCTCTTTGATTTCATAAAATCCTATATATCCACCAATCCCCAAGAGAAGCTACAACTGAGACAAGAGATAAGTGTTTATCTGAGTTGATTTGTTATTCCATTATGATAATTATGATAATAATTTGATTAATATATTAGAATACTAAATTACATTATAGCCTATTGTCATTGAGTTGGCAATAAATTATGAGGGAAAATTTATTATAAGGTGGACAAGATCATTTGAGTAAATAGGTCAATAATTATTTATACATACATCCATTTTCTAATTGATTGCTTATAATTTATCATTTGACAAAAAAAAGAAATTGCTCTCCTAATAATATAAAAAGATAATATAAATAAAATTATCCAATCAATAATGCAGAATACTGCCATAGTTGATTCCATTGTTGCAGGTCTCATTAATACGAGCAAGATTCTATTGAAGGGCAGGTATATTCAAAAATAGAAAGTGCCTTTTTTCACTCAAAATCAAACGGAATCTATCAACAATATCATTATGGAACAAGGAGGATATCAAATGCCAGCAAGAAAAAAATATAATCACTTAGATTTAAGTATGGATCCAATGCCTATACAAAAACAAGCAGATTGTTTAGCTCCAAAATCTGCTCAAATATCCCATTAGTATAGACAAATTAATCGCAGTTACAAATCTTCTAATTTAAAAAATAAAAGTAGTGTTTGATCTATGCAGGACTGATTCGATCTCAACCTAAGGGATATAAAAATCAAATTAATACCAGTAAGAAATATTCGCCTTCTCGCATTTAAAAATAAAATAAATTCTTAAAAGTTTCTGAATTACAAGATAATAAAATAGTTCTTGTCCGAGTTAAGAAAAGAGAGTAGTAACAATAGCAAAGGCAAAGATAATAAAAAAGGAAATAAATGCTTCAACAATATTAGGAGCAAAGATCTATGTAGCTTTTTCATCAATAGGTAGGCATAAGCTAATTAAGAGATAAGAACATTAAAGAAGGTTAAGCAGCCGTCTTGATTAACATACATCATACGGAAAAAAATCTAAGTTTACTTTTGGAGTTGATGGAGAATTGTTATTATTTAAAGAGGATTTATAAAAAACTTGTAAGGGGAAATATCCGCCAGAACCAATAGGGTATTTTTATTAAAAATATAGTTTTAATATACAATAAAGAACTGAAAATGAAGGCCAAATAGAGAATACATTTATCAGACATGAATCAACCTATTAAAAATCATAAAGAATGTATCACTCCACTGAAAATCAAAGGATTAAATCCGCTCGAGGATAGGCTTTCTCTTCTTCAGTCCTTAAAACTGTTAACTTAAGTAGAATGTCAATGAATAGAACTATGAAGGATGTCGATGTTGAACATTTTATGAGAAGAAATGATCTCTTTAATAATAATCATTCCCGACAAACGACAAGTATTCCTTATATGAAAGCTCAGGAGGGAACTGTTTATAAGGAATTGGGCACTAACCAAGTAATATCAGCAGCCCAAGATTAAGAGAGCAAAACTGCAATGGATACAAGAACAAACTCAGCTAAAACACAATCATATTTTCGGCGTTCAAGTAATTTTTAAGTTTTCCCTTTTACTAAAAATAATAATTTGAACTAAAAGCCATCATAATCATTAAAAAACAAAAAGGAAAAAAAATAGCAATAAGCAACAAAGATAGAGGAAAGACCAATCAAGACATCAGAGCGATACTAAAGATCAATAGAAGTCTAACAGCGCCCATCGACCTCTTTACAAAATGGGCGAATCACAAAAATGAATCCTGCTTTGGCTTATAATTTATTGTAATGATTGTACTCTCTATTACTTATTTATTTTTATTATAAGATCTATATTTATGATGCTGAAAATAAATGAAATCAAAAATGAGTATTGTATATCATTTTTATAGAGAAACATCCATATATTATTTATGGATCAGTCTCAACAGGAAAGGTATAGCTCTTAAACAAGATTTTAAATCGAACCCTAAAATTCAAGATAGCGAGGTAATTGAAATAGCTTACGATTAGAGGCTCGCAGCTCAGGCTCATTAACAAGTGACAATAGATATCTCTCTAGGGCTCTGAGTTCGTAATCATTTTTGCCATGAAAATAGGGGAGGACTGGCACTCCATTATCAAGCTGAAAAGCATAGGAATAGGCTGCATTATCAACAAGGAGAACATTGGCGAGTTGCCGACCAAGAATTCTTAAATCTTTTACCATATAACCCTCAGGAGAAATATAACAATGCTCTCGATAAAGCCGATGATGAATCAATTCTCCTGTCGGATCCAATCGATCAAGTATTTAATTAGCATAGCTTTTGTGGCTAGCTGTAAAGACTATCACTTCATACTTTCCTTTTAAGCTGTTGAGAAGTTAGATTGTATGAGGACGAATATTGATCCCTGCTTTAATTTATTGACCTCCTGGAAATTTTATATTGATCAGCATGTCATGCTATTTACTTATGTATTCGTTGCAATGAATGAGAGTTTCATCCAAGTCAAAGACAACTGTCTTTTTATCTTAGCAACCTTATTTTACTGGCAGGCAAACCATTCTTTAATTAAGTTGTTATTGATTGGGCATTTTTGAGTTTTAGAGGGCTTTCAGAATTTTTAAGCTCGTTGTGAGATGCTCATGAACTGTTGATCTTGGGTCCTTATAGTTCTTGACTACTTCTGATACATAATAGATGGATTTTGTTGATAAATAAGGATTAGAGACTGGCATGTGCATATCACTATTCTAGGGCACCTGGATTACAAGCCCACCAAGCGATTCCTTTCGATACTCCGGTTGATGTTTTGCTATTAATTTAACTAATTATTTTTAGTATTGGGACTGTTTTTATAAAAGTTCCTGTCTTTGTTTTGCAACCAGTTCTTTTCTTCTCTTACGCTGTGCCTGTGAAGACAAGTTTAAAGTGGATATTTTTTTCTTCAATTCCTTGACTTTTTGGATAAATTCTTAAATAGTTACATTTTTATCGTCCGTATTGACTTCCATTGTGTTGATTAAAAAATTAATAATACTTATTGCAGTTTTAATCAAATTCACAAGTAATAACAAAAGCTAATTGATATTTCAAAGTATGGCAGGACAAAATATTTTGATATGAAATCATGATTATTTCATGATAATTTAAGATGGCGAGTCTTGTACAGTCCGTTCTGCTAAATTTATTTTTCAACTAATTTTAGACATTGCTTCTTGTCTTGATATACTTCATAGCATTCAATATAATAGCTTTGAGCAAAACAGTTGAGGTCAATGCATTTCTCGACTTCCTCAGAATTATTTTTAGCCACTTTTTGGCAATGCTTTTAAATATCTAATAAAGAGAAGCCCAAACTTGCATCCTTCACCCCTCGCAGTGACTCATCAACCTTAGGCTGACGGAAGCGTTTCCGATAATTTGGCTCCATCCCTAATAACTAAAAATGTTAATTAAATAAATATCATTATTTAATAAATGATAATTATTAGTATATTAGATGAAGATCTATAAACCAAATGATCCTGCCATGCCCTGATAATGCTCATCCATAATAGATGGGAATATGTGTATGGGTTTTTTTATACAAAAGACATGTCTTTCATGAGGAATCTGGTAAAGTCTTATTTCCAACTTGCCAACACTGAAACTGGGTATTCTTATTATCGGACATACATAATTAGCAACTAGATGGTGAATGATACAGATTTTTGGTTGATTTGGTTCAAAAATCCTAGTTTTTCCAAACTTCGCCATTTAAGCAGCAGCAACTGATAACGGTATAAACTACTCCTATATTAAAATTTATTATATTCAGGTATTTTCCTTTGACTAATTTATATGAAATTCATAAATATTTGGTCAAAATTGTGATTAATTTAAATTTGCGTATAATTTCTAACTTTCAAACAATATACACAAATATTAGTTTTTAAAGAATTATATAATATTCTTTAGGATATTTTTTATCACTGGCCATTGAATACAACTTAGTATATTTCGTAAGCCTTCATTTCGACTTGATGATCATTACATGGACCGATGAAATCCTACAATTTGTCTCCTTTACTGTCGTAGAAACCGTTGTTAATGCCGAAATTGGAGTAAAGATTTTTGTCATTGGTGAGTATACGAATCTGATCATTACCAAAAGTTAAATAAAACTCGTCGTATGTGATAGCCCGTTTGTTTTTTATCAATTGATAAGATTTTCTTTTTATTAATGATATTAAAAGTCCACCCTCTAAAATAGATCTGTTTGGAACAAAGGCGTTGGAACTAAACCCAGCAAGGAGATAGTCCTTTTTTGTCCGAATTACAACACAAATGTTAGGAATTCCATCAAAAAATTTATGAAAATTAGCCTTATTTTATGGATGGTAAGCATAGAGAAGTCGTGTAAATTTAATGTGCCTGCCTACAAAGTTTTATATTTCTGTAGCTAAAAATTATTTGATGTCTGTATTTTAATTGGTGAGGGCCTCTTTTTAAAACATTTGTTAAAATCTAGAGGTTCTAAGCTATTATATTCTTGAATTCTGGCTGCGTGTCAAGCTTGTAAGCTGTTATTTTTAATCTTTAAGTTGTTATATTAATAAATGTTGTTTAGATTTTTAGCTTTTCAGCTGAGATATTTATGTGCTCTGTTTAGAAATTTAATTTTTAAGCTGATATATTTATGTACTCTGCCTAGATACCTAACTTTTAAGTTGAGATATTTATGTGTTCTGTTTAGATACTTAACTTTTAAGTTGAGATATTTATGTGCTCTGTTTAGATACCTAACTTTTAAGTTGAGATATTTATGTGTTCTGTTTGGATACTTAACTTTTCAGCTGAGATATTTCTGTGTTCTGTTTAGATATTTTACTTTTAAGTTGAGATATTTATGTATTCTGCCTAGATACTTAACTTCTAAGTTATAATATTTATTTATTCTGTTTCTATATTTAATTTTTAAATTAATATATTTTTGTTTTCTGTTTAGATATTTAAATTTTATCTTTTTACATTTATTCATTTTGTTTGATTTTCAAGGTTTTAGCCTGTTATATTTATTCATTTTGTTTGATTGTCAAATTTTTACATTGTTATAATTCTAAGGTACAGGATTATTTTTTACTTTTTTCCTTATTCGTTTCTTATTGTTGATTTTTCAGCTGCTTCAAAAGATCTACTCTCTATTTTTTTCCTAATTATATCTATGCATTTAATTTTTTTATATTTTTTTAAGCAGATTCTATATTTTTACACTTTATTGATAGTTGATTCTTGAGATTATTAATATCATCATAAGCCTTTGTTATTTATTATATATTCTAATCATTCTTTAGTTTTAGTTAGTTGTACTAATTTTTTATGCTCTCCTTTTCTTTTTCTAACTTTTTAAGTTTATTTTATTGATTATTGGATTTATTTTGCAGGTAATTTTGCTTCTCTGAAAGCTATTTCTTTTCATTTTCTAACTCTTCAATTTTATTTTAAAATTAACTCCATTTATTTTCTATATTTTGATTTTTAATTTTTTAATTTTTTAATTATTTTTGTTGTAGTTATTTTTATGATTTATATTAATTAATTTTTGCTTAATATTGTCTCAATTTTGTTTAATATTAATCACTTATTTTTTTATCTTTTTCATCTAGATTGCACTATAATTGGGAATTTTATTTTTCTAGTTTTTTATTTTAACCTCTTGGTAAATTGCCAATTTGTTAATTTCTTCCTGGACCTAATTGATATTTTGGCAGGTTACTACTTTCACTAATACTATTTTTTGCTTTAATCTTGCCAGTTTATATAGGCAATTCGTTTTTCTTCTTTAAAGTTATTTTGTAATCTTTGCAGATCATTTTTGCTACATTTTCAATGTTGAATAATTTTTCCATCTCTAATTTGAAGTCAGCTGGAGAAATTTCGAATTAATGTTAACTTTTTTATTTTGTCATTTCATTTTCTGTCGAAATAGTTGATTCCTTAGATACTGATCCTGATTCTGAGTTCGAGAAATCCATAAATTTATTTCCTAAGGTATGTTTTTTGACACTAATCTACTTATTATCTTCTTTCATTTTTGTTCCATCTGAGTTCTAAACTGGTTTGAATTTTTTAATGGCTTCTGACCATTTTTTGCAAGTATCAACTTGATCAAAAACTACCTTCACTGTGTCTTTTTAATTTTTACATCTTAATTCCAAAATGTTTTTGTGCTGTTAATTGAATAAAATTTCTTTAATCTCAGATAATTAAAAGGAATTTTGTATCAATCTCAAAAAATTTTCTTATTTTAATGGGATTCTGTTCTATTAATCTGCCTCTGTGTATCCATATATCAACTATTCTTTTGATACCTTTTTAAAAATAAAAATATCTTTCTTCTGAGGTGATATCATTTGGCACCGAGTTATTTAGTACGAACAATTGTTATCTATTATTGTACTCATTTAACTTTTAAGTATTGGACGGTTCTGTACTACAGATCTATTTTTGCTCATAAAAAGTATTATTAAAAATAAATTAAAATTTGCATTAATTAAATATTAATTATTGATAAAAAGTATTGCAGAAAAATTAATTTATTATTGCCTTTATAATTATAATATTACTATTCCTTTATGTTATTAATTATGATGAAATTATCTTTTTTAATCCATTTAATGATCAACTATTGTTGATTTGCTAGTTTAAACATTTTAAGAAACTTATCATTCTACTTTCTCAATTTATTTGAATAAAATAATTAGTTTTTATTATAGATTTTAGATTTATACTTTAGAAACAAAAGTAATATTCATTTCATTTCAATAATATCTGCCCTCGCAGATAATATAAATCACGTTTATTTCTTCTTTTTTTCTTTTTAAATTTGCTTACTCTTCACCTATTCATCCTGGTTTCACTGAATAATATTCATAAAAATAAAATTTTACCATTTTGGCATAGCATTTGTATCTGTATTTAATCTTAAAACTGATCATAAATAAAAAAATATAGAACTTAATTTAATATAATTTATTAGAATGATAAACCTATTAAAAGTGATATATTGCCAATAGTATATTCTGATTATTTTTCCAATTTAATTACTTTTTTCAATTACTTTTCCTACTCTTTAAAATTGAGCTAAAAGTGATGATATTTCTACTAAAAATAATAATTTAATATTAATATTATAATAAATCTCGCTTAGCGATTATAAATCATACCATTTCATGTTGGAAAAATCTGTAAATATCATTTAAAATTTACATACAAAACAAATAGATGATCAACATCACAAAATACAACTGAGACAAGAACTTTAATTTAGAGTTGAGGCCTCTAAAATGAGATTAGCAGAAGTTCTTCAGATCAATACTTATTTGGTTCAACAAATTCTGGCTATTCGACATGCATAAGACGTGAATCATGCTTAAATTGAATCTTTTTATGAAAAAACTCTTAAAAAGAATGAAAACACAGGTGTAAAAATGGAGTTTATTGAGGAAAGTTCATCAGAAATTGACAATTAAAATGGGAGAAATATGATCAGACAGATGAAATAGTAAGATAAATAGGATGAGTTGATTCATGATAAAAATGAAACAAAAAATATTCCTAAAAACTACGGCAAGGCTATTCTAAGCTATATTCAGAAAAATATTCAGAAGCATTACGACATTATAAAACCGATTCTTCATCGAGGCAAACTAACAGTGAGTGATTTACTTTTGCATATCAAGAAGCATAAACGCTAAGTCAACTCCATAAACTATCTGAAATAGATGTGGGGTCTATCGGATCGTTCCCATCCCATTTTTAAGTGTATCCGCATTTTGTCTCATACATTTATGCGGAAACACTGCCTTTCTTACATCTTCAACTCGCGAATAAAAAATTACTCCACCCACATAAAATACCGCAATCGCATCATCTAAGGCATTTAACATCCTGAAGACTTTACTTGTATAAAGCAATTTTGAAAAGTTATGTAAAATGGAGCATATTCTGATCAGAATTAATCTTTTATTAATTTATATTCATTTGAATAGCTTAAGATGGATGATACTCTAAGATAGTTATTATCTTTATTAAAATCTTCACTCTAATATTTTATTAACTAAAACAAGTGTATGAGATGTTTAGTTTAGTTGTCAAATGAAATATTTTACTAAAATATTTTTGATCAAAACCTAATTAATAGATTTAAACATGAACAAATTAATAAAAATTGATCCATCATTTTTGAAGTAATTTTTTTAATATCGATGATGAGTAAACAACAAATAAAGTATATTTCGTGAGTATTTAAGGAATCATTGATATTGACCTCTCTGTTTTCCATCACCACAATGCATATCAGAACAATAATATATGGATATGGATATGGATCTAAAAATGCGGTCTAGACTTCATGCATGACGATAATAAAAGGGCACGGGCAGCAAAGATAGATGTAAAGTTGTTGATATATCAGTCGAAAGATGGTGTTTACTCTCCATAACTCAGGTAATGAGATTCAGATTCATCCTTGATCAACAACTTCAAATTATTAAATTAATATTATATCAATTAAATATTCAATTAATGCATATCAATTAAGATATACCAGCAATACAATAAATTATATTGCCTGCAGTTATATAAATTTAAAATAAATTTAATCAACAATCCAGTAGAAATTTATACTCGGTAAGATCCTGATATTTTGGAATTGTTATTTAAATTTTGATTTTACCTTTTCTCTATTTATTATATAATATTATTTGGCAGTAGCGAAATTATATTGAGATCCCATGGCTGACAATCAATATAGCAATTCACAATAGAATTTTAATTCTTGTTAATTTATATTTTATTGACTCGAAGATATATCATGTCCAAGAAATAGATTCAAGAAAAATAACTGAAGACAATCCTCGCCAAAGACATTGGTGCTAAAAATCCAATTTTCAGTCCAGATGCCATTGCTGAGATTCATGCAGTTTTTTCTCTATATGCTGATCCAAGACAACGTAGAGCAGATGTACGAGATATTCTCCTCACCGCATCGACCCTCGGACTCGATTCAAAATACGAAATAGTTTTTAGATGTCTTAACTAAATTCACGAGGCTACCAATGGAAGTGCTCTTGATTTTGAAGGCTTCCTCAAGGAGGTCACAGCAAAAATTGTAAGACTTCTATCATATAGGGCAATCCATTCAACGATGAAGGAAGGAAAGCTAACTTCACTCTTTTGGATGTCGAGGGAAAGGGAGAATTGAATATATCAGACTTGAAGTTTATCAATGAACAATTGAAATATAACTACAATGAAGATCAGCTCTGGGAAATCATTCACTCTGTTGGTGGATTCAACGCTGATACTATTACCTTCGAGAAATTCAACAGCTTTATCAAACGTAAAGTAGAAAAAAGAAGACTATTGTGATTATACCTCCAATAATCTCATTAAAATATTATCAGTAATGACGATTGGCTTAGCTAATTATACAAAAGTTCTAGTATTACTCCTTAGCATTTGTTTGAGTCATGTCATCGCCATTTTGTATAACACGGAAAAAATATTTAAAATAATCAATTTCTAAGATTTATTCCAACTTACTGATGTAGTAATCATTTTACTCATTCATATCGCCATTCGAACTCAAATAATTTGTGATTTAATTAATTAATTTTACGGAAACAGTAAAATAATGCCTAATCTGAGAATTTCTAACATCATCAAAAAAATGATGCTTAAGATTACGATTTAAAGACTACTTTATAAAAACTAGTTGCATAAGTTTAATTAGAAATTATCTAAATAATCATCAACATCCTATATCAGGATTTGTAGACTCGTTCTCCATGATGGCCTTCGCTGCTGGATCGGCCTCTCTTATAATCTTTCCGCTCGTAATTATATCTATTGTGACGATAGTCCTTGTCCTTTTTGTATGAACGACTTGAATAGCTTTTTGAGGAAGAGCTGGAACGATCATCCTTTTTTCGACTCCCTCTTTCTCTTACAAAAACAAATTTCTACGGTTTTTTCTCGTAAGCTGGCTATTTTCTGTTGTAATCGTACTTATCTCTAGATTAATATTTATCTCTGTCGTAGTTGCGCGGTCGATCGTCCCATTTTTATCTCTATCTCTCCTTTTATCTTTCTCTTTCTTTTTCTCTCTTCCTTTATTATTCTTTTTCTCTTTCCCTTTCTCTCTATCTTTCTCTCTCTCTTTCCCGCTCTCTTTCCCTTTCTCTTTATCTTTCCTTTTCCTTTTAACGATCTCTTTATCTCTATCTTTCTCGCTCCCTTTCTTTTTATCTTTCCCGATCTCTTTCCTTCGGCCTATCTCTTTAATAGTTTTTGTCCCTTGCTTAATCACTCCTTTTGTATTAATCTTTGTCACCTTTTTCGCTCCAAAATTTACTGGATTTTCCATCATATTTATCATAAGATTTTTCCTTTTCGAATTTATCATATTTTTTCTCTTTGCTATCTCTCCTCCATTCTTGCCTTATTTCGCTTCTTTCTTCCTTTCTATCGATGTCTTTAAAATCTTTATACCGCTTATCAGATTTATCATAACGATAGTAGTCTTTTTCTGGTTCCATTTCATCTTTTCTTCGATATTTATCCTTTTAGTCTTTAATCGAATGTTTATCGTCATGATGATTATTTTTGTAATCCTTTCGTTCATCTTTAATTCTGCTTCTATAATTTTGATCCCTGTAATCATCCCGAAATGATCGACTCTCATGCCTATTTTTGTGCTCTCTGTCTCTACTTCGGCTCCGACTTTTTTTATCTGAAACATCTGGACTGTGACCGTTTCTATGCCTATGTCTTCTGTCATCATGATTTTTTCTTTAGCTGGAATACTAGCTACTCTTACTCTAAGAGCTTACTGAACCATTCTTCCGATGTTTGTCTGTTTCGGAAGAACTGCAAGTATTATATATTTATCTTCGAGGATGTTCCTTATAATGTTTATCGTCTCTGCTTTTTTTTGATATTTTATCCTCATCTTTAAAAGGAATGCGATCTATTTTAATTGAATTGTCCCTGAACATTTCATGACACTCGTATTACATCTTTTGAATTTCAGTTTTATTGCAGGCATACGGCTTTTCAGTGAACCAATGATGGCGAAGTGCTTCTTCACAAGACATGCGTTTATTGGGATCCAAATGAAGCAGTCTTTCAATAAAATCTATGGCTGCTATAGTGATGCTGGGGCAGATTTTCTTGAGATAGGAAGCTAATTCTCTAGGATAAGGTTTTTTGGGCTTAAAGTCAGTGATATTAGCACAATTTTTTAATGGTTCCTAGCTTATCTTCATTTAGTTGGCTTAAAAGTCACCACAAATCTCATAAATTCTTTACATTTGTGCAAACTCTGTTTGTTCTAAATATTTTTAGCCTTACTTTTAAACATTATTTCTCCACTGAAAAATTAAGCCACTACACACCCAATTGACCACACATCAATTTTATCAGAATAGGTCTTGCATCCCAATAACAATTATGGAGCCCTATACCACAGAGTTACTACTTTGTAAGTAAACAAATTTTAAAATTTAATTTTGCGGCCAAGTCCGAAATCCGCCAGTTTTACATCTCCCTCATCATTAAGGAGTATGTTAGCTGACTTGATATCGCGATGAAGTATTTTATTACGGTGCAGATAGGCGACTCCTTCAAGGAGCTGTCTGATGATGTTCTTGATTTCTGGTAAGGCAAACCTGCTCTTCATCTTGAAGAGGCCTGCGAAGTCATGGTCCATGTACTCGAAGACTAGAAAGGTGGAGCCGCGATAGAAGTTGCGTTTGTTGGGTCTGGAGAGAATAATCTCCTTGAGTCGTATAATATTAGGGTGTTCAATTTGCTTCAACAAAGTAATCTCTGCAACAATCACTCTGGTACCTCTCAAGGCAGTGATGGGAAACCCCTCCTGCTGTAGTTTAGGGTCGTTATTTTACAACTTCTTAATCGCATAGAAGCGGTTGTCTTTGAGCCCCAGAGCCTTGTAGACCGTACCGTACGTTCCCCTGCCGACCTTGTCGATTATCTTGTAGTACTCGGCGACGTTGTACATGCGAATAGGTCCGTCCTCTCGTACTTACTTGCCCTCTTTCATTTAATTTATAATAGTGCATTGAATTTAGTCCAATGTGTATTTAGTAAACTCAATCATATAAATTAATATGATCTGCTGTTCTCCATAAATAAAAGGAAGTATTGGTGAAGTCATCTAACCTTTTTGATTTATGAAATTTTGACCTAAATTTAAAAGACATTAAAATAACTGCAATTTGTTTTATAAAGAATCTTTATGCTTTGGATAATTTAAGTTTTTAATATCTTAAAAGATCATACGAATTAGTATATTTTTGGCTCAACAAGATTTACAATGGGTGCAACTCCACTCTTAGCATTCTCTTTGCATTTTTGAATTATCTAGAACCGTTTGGAGACAAACAATTGGGGAAGGATTATATTTGGATTTAAATAACTGTTCTCAGGAATCTAAAGTTTTATTTTATTGCAGTAGTTTATATACTATTTCAGGCTATAAGTGTTTAACATGGACCATCTCTCAGGCAGAAAGCGATTATCCTTATAGTTATAATTTGCAACAAATAATGATGTTGTTTTAGCCTATTCTTCAAGCAAAAGCTCAATTTAATTTTTTCCAAAATGTCGACGATAAAACTATTCTAAGCGATTAGAGGCGGCTGAGTGAGGATCAAATTGATTGAACTTGATGGTCGGAAACATTCCATATTTTTAGAGCATGAAGGATATATTTAAGGACAACTCAATAGCCAATGGCTCGGTGGACTCAATTTTAACTGGAATGAGAGTTAAAAGCTGCTCTAAATTAATTTCCTTCTTCAAATTTTCTCCCAACTGTTTGATAGTAGCCCACAACACCAGTAAAAGACACTCCTGTAAATGCATCTGCTTTATATTTACTTCTGGCAACTGATCAACTATAGGACTATCTGATGGCAGGAGGAAATTACCCTATTCTTTATATCGCCTGTATTCCTCGTGATATCTATTATGAAATTGTTAGAAGATATACTTTGATAAAATTTTTGATCGATGTCCCAAAAGTGTAATTTTAAAGAAGGCTTTGCCCAACTACTCCAAATTGAAATCTTGGCCTCTTTTCACTATTTCAGCTGACAAAATTTAAACTAGGGATATTTGTTAAATGGGAATTTAACTATCGAAATATGCATCTAGAATGGCAATAAGTTCATATGATTTGACTCTATTTAACATCTTGCTCAAAGCAGAGCCTAACTTTATTAACAGTTCGAATCCTTCAATAACAAGGGGCTTTGTATCAACTCTTTTCCCTTGATGAGTCTTAAATAGTAATTTTCTCTCTTTAATTCGATGCACAAGAGACAACAAACCAAGAGGACTCGAACTCTTGTCAGCTTTTCGATAGAGATCAAACTTTATGATTTCCACAAACTATATATTAGGCTGATAGTTTAGGGTTGCATAAATAGATAAGAATGTCTCCACATCTTAGAAAGTTAGATCATTCAGTAGAGGTACAATGATGTCTTATGATTTTTTGAGTTGCTCCTGGGTAAGAATGTTGAATCTCTTTTTTCGAGAGTTGATAACTCTAAAGATATTCACAAAATCAGAAGCTGAGTATAGTGAAGGATTATTGAAGATATGATTGACTAATTTGCGAGCGAAGTTTGTGATATTATATTCTGTTTCGGAGATTTGTTATGGGGTAGTAATCTTTATATCAGGTGAAAATTTAACTTTGTGTCTAAATTTTAAAAACTTCATCAAATCGGAGATATTTTGAGGTCCCAACAAATCAAAATCCGCAGCTGCATTGCGACTCAGTATAAGTTGATACAACTCTGCAGGAATATGGTAAAAAACTCGTTGAATAGCCAGTATAGCTGGGACGTATTTATTGAATTCGCGGATTTCGCTGGTTTATTAAAGCTTCTTGGTGAGGCTATTTACAAGATTTACCCAGTATTCGTGCAGAGGTATCTCTTCTCTTAGTAAAAATAAATAGGGACATTTAAGATTACGTTTTCCATCTTTCTATTTCATTCTCGCAGCAGTTCTTTACCATGCTTCGGTCTTTTTTTTCATGATGGTTTAGCGATGGGCGCAATAATACCCCATTCTTTCCAAAATTAGCTCATAATGACTATGATTAAAATATTTTCCGCTTTTTTCATGAACAGATAACAGCTCTAAAGGCAGTGAGCTTTCACTAATTTATTGAGTTAGCTCATCCATTTGCATAACTGCTTACCACTATTCGAGGCTTGTGGGCTGATAGCTACTGATCTGTTTGGCACGAATATCTACCTCTGCTTGCGAGGTAAGCGCTACTTCAGGATAAAACAACTGTTCGATGATTTAGTTGAGGTGGTGGTTCTGACTTTTTGTTCGATCGAGTTGCTTCCGAATATCAACAAGCTTCATTTAATGAGCGTAATTCATAACTTTACGTTCCTCCTTCAGCTTTTTTCTTGATATTGGGCGATTTTTTATTCCTATTTTACGGCGTTTTAGCAAAACCTTTTGCCTACTTTTGAGAAAGGAGGTGAAGGTGGTGAGCAACTGCATAATATTTAATTAGGGTGATAATAATCAGTATCATAATAATCAATCTGTTTAACTCAATCTTTTAATACAAAAACGAATACGTTTTTCAAATTTAACATTTATTTTCTCATTTTTTTCAAGCAAATGCATTGTTGAGAAGGTAATATCATTCCATGCATTTATTTTTCTTTTTTCAGTTACTAATCTTTTTGATGTTTTTACAAATCTCACATCGCACCAAGATTGTTGTTGTTGAATGTAAATTTTAATTGATTCTCAAGAAAATTGGTTGAAATGTAATTATTTAATCAAATCTGTCCATTTATAAAATAAGTTTAATTATAAATTTCAAATAAAAAGTATAGTATAATTATTGAAAAAATAATAAAAATATTCGTAATTTGCATATTAATATTGACTTCTCTTTCTCATGAGCACAATGTGATAAGATATTTTAACCAATTATTTAAGGAGAGTAACTAAATAAATTTTAGCACTGAAATATTCTTCAATGAATAGATCATAAGGCAATACATCATTGTTTATAAGAAGATAATAAACTTTCCTTTTTTCTTTTTTTCATTTTTAAGTAAACAATTATTCCAATTAGGATGATTCCAATTGGTATGGTAATTCCTAAAATTAAAGGTAAGTTATTCGAAGTAGAATCAGGTTTAGGTGATGGTTTAGATGAGCAAAAACCACTATTGCAATCTTCATCATATGTGCAGCATGAAGATGTTTCATAATCTTTACTCACACAGCATTTTGTTTGTTGGCCATATGCATTAGCAGAACAGCAGAGCATTCTAGCTGGAAACATTCCCATTTGAACACAACACTTTTGATTTTATTTACAACACCAGCTAACACCTTGGTATATACCACAAGGCAATGAATATCCTTGTTGCTGATTGCATATGCTCATTTTAATTTAAAGTCCAAATATTTAATATTATAAATTTAAAAAATAATTTCTTTCTTATTTTTTTGATTCTCCTTTCTTGATATTTTAGATGATGAATTAACTAACAAAATTCAATTAAGTTTGGAAATTTAGGTCCTTAAATCTTATTTATTCGTATTTACATTCTGAATACAAATGACAGTGGTCGTATGAGATTGGAAAATACCTAAATTAATGTAAAATATACAAAAGCTATGTAAAAAGAATGAATATATAGAAATTTTGTTTAAATTTAATATTTGTCATCATTTAAGCTCAAAAATAATTATTTATACTTTTTACAAACAAAAATTCTGTCCCAGATTTTTTTAGAAATAGAAATAGAAAATTATATTATCTCTGACAAAGTTTTTAGAATGACAGCAATAAGCCAATGATTAAAGCCAAATTGTATAAAATATTTTTTGTTATAGAATCAGAATTTATGATATTTAAAACAATATTTATATCGATATATATTTTGATGTAAAAATTAATTTAAAAAAAACAAAATGAAAACTTTAATACTGTTGTACCTTACATGCTTTTTGATTTGTCAAGCTTGCAATGCAGTCGATGGATGCCGTCAGACATGCGATCAAGGATGGACCTGCTTTAAAAGTGGAAATTGGTGTGGTTGCGCACAGTATGATAAAATTCCATTTGAAGTAGAAAAACAAAAATTAATTGAAGGAACAGGATTAGTTTAAATTAGGAATAATGCAAGCCCTTTTACTTGCCTTTTATCGTGCCCAGGAGGATAGTGCTGCTATGATCAAGGAGGATTAAGTCAATGTTGCGCCAGAGGCTATCGATGCATTCATCCAGGCCAATGGTGCGAAGGATACTGCTGTCAAGGAATAGCAAGCGAAGTGAAATGAAAATGATGAAATTCGACAAAATTCTAATTGTAAAAATATTAATTTCAGCTCTATAATTAATTAATAATTTAAATGTTTAAAGTGGACATTATTAAACAGCAATTATGAATAAAATAAAGTCTTGTTTGTTTTAGGCGTACAAGAATTATTGAAGTTCGACTCTTTTAATCTTTATATGATATTTATTGTTTCAATTTGTCATAAATAATTATGGTGAAGTAGGAAAAAACAAAAATATCAAAAACAATTTGGAAAAGTTCTGTCAAGTCAAATTCACTATATCAAAGGGTTTTTAAAGCTTATTTGTTTGTCTTTTTAATTTTGGATGGTTTAATGGTTTATACTTTTTATATACAAAATATAGAGCAGAAAATATTTTAATAGTTTTTTAAAAGAAAAAGAAAAGATAAACAACCCATATGATAATAGATAGCATCTTGCGATTATATATGCTTAGCCTTTATAATTATTGTTTATCAAAGCTATTAGATTTCTTGAATTATTTTAATAATAGGCTCGTAACTCCCATTTTATATTTATGACAGTTCAAGCATTAGCTTGCCGAAGCTTGGCGAAAATAGGATTTTAGTTATTTAGTTGCCAAGAAATTGAAATTGAAAATAATAATAATAAAATTTGTTTATTAGAGTAAATATGTATAGATTATAATACCAATGGATTAAGAGTATTTGTAATTAATGCTTGTCTAAATATTAAGTTTTGATACACAGTTTTAAATTTCTTCATAATTTTTAAATCAAATGATATTGAACTTCTGATATTTTCTTGCAGCGGTAGCTCACCTTTGTCTATGTATTAAATGCATTCGGTATTGCTATAAAATGTCAATTGAAGGTGGCAATTATAATATTTTCATTATCTGTCATTTATTGTAGAAAAATAATTCAGCATAATCTGTTTATTAACAAAAAAATCCAACTCTGTTTCTTGCAATAAATAATATACTCTAATCATTTTCTTTCTCGTTAATAGTTTATAGTAAAAAATTAAATATCAGTTTCGCATATTCTTAGCCATCTCGGTTATGGCCTCTAATAACTTCTCTCCGAGCCCTAAGTAATTAACTCCAATATATCTGCCGATATCCAAAATGCGTTCGCGCTTATTCTTTATGAGTCCAACCACATCATCGCGACTACAGTTGCTCAATACCTGAAGCACATGCCCAATAAACTTATCCATTCTTTCTCCAGTGACTGATTATATTATCGGATCATTCTATGCTTTCGTAATAAGCTGTAGCTCCTGGAGACTAATGTTGACTGTGCGGCACTCCTTGCTTTAGTGATTGAGGAAGGAATGTGCTAGTAATTCGCTGATTGGAGCTCTTTTGGCATGAGACAGTTTTAAACATAAACAAAGAAAGCTCATGAAATGTACTGAAAATCTATCTTTTAAAAACTTAATATAGGGGACTGCCCGAGACTGATCTAACTGCTCTTTGTTTAATCGCTCTTCGCGGTTGGCCCAATCTAGTAGATACGATTCAGAATGAATCAAACAGCAGGCATTATCCCGTTCGACTATTTTCTGTCCCTCCTCTCCAAAGGCGGACTTTAGAGTCTCATGGAGGGAGTCTGATTGAGCAAAATTTTAAAAGCCTCCTATTGCGCACTCGAGTAGCATTAAACCCAGTTTGAACGTATCCAATGATTTTTCGATTTCCATGTTGATGGGCCTATCTATGGAGCTCTTCATAAAGTTTTTTTGGGTCATATTCATCTCGAAAAGACTGGATATATAGTAGCATACATAAGCTTTGGTGGGGTTTTTATGTGATAGATTGAGTTGGAATTTATATTCGAGAAATGATAGTAGAGTCCCATGCCGAGTTTTACTCCCGAGGGTGTCAGTAGTATCTGTGAAGGAGACAATCCTCCAAATTGCATTTCCGTCAATTAATAGAATTAATGAAGCGAATGACATATTTGAATGAATATTTCGCGAATTACTGACTCTGGAAGTGTCAACGCAGCATTCAGGAGATCTAGAAGTGATCCTTCGTCGTGATACTAAGTAATTATGGAGACTGCTCCCTCAGGATAGTTGAAAGCCATTCCGTATACATTAAGAAAATGATGATCTGTTTAGCGATTGAGTCTTCCCTGCCAAAAATTAACCCACTCTTTAATGGAGTGCCTTGATTCCTTGGTATTGAGTGGTTCCTAACGAACGCACAACAACTATAATGTGGGTACATACAGCATTTTCTTGAGAGTACCAGTGTTATGACCACGTTTAATCACCTATAGAGTGATACAATCCTGGATGCGAACCAGACTATTTCCCCCCTTTACTGATAACGTCTTGTATTTGTTTAGACTCATATCTCGCTACTGCAGCTGTTCTGAAAACTTATTTTTGATCTTGAGATATTTTTGATACGTCGCAAGTGGATTAGCATTACCGAGATCGTTACGTGATTTTTCCTCTGATCTTTTTTCCTAAGTTAATAGAGCAGTACCAAGCTTATGGGATTGAGATATTTCTGTACTTCTTTGTATTAGCTGTACTTGACAATTTTATCGAGATCGTCCATTATTTCCTTATTGGTGCTCTGTCTGAGTTCATTTCTAATTACTTCTTCTGTCGCATATGAAAAGCATCTGGGAATTTATTGTAGGGCATGCGAGGTTTGCGCCAAGTCGTCTCTCGAAACTATACTCGCTGTTCTGGAGATTTATGGTCTTCTTCTGGTTTGTCTGGAACATGCTCCGTTTTGAGGTGAAAGTTAGCAGCGGAGTTGAGCACTTTCTGTGACTTGAGGATGGTGTTATTGCTGTTGCTATACTAATTGGGGCGTAATGTTGCCAGTTCTTGATTCATACGAATTATTATAACTTAAAAGAAGATGGATAGCCCAAGAGTCTATTCATGGATAGTAAACACCAAATATAATAAAACCCAATATGAATATGTCCAATGAGTGGAGCTTTAATCGATCATATTTAACAAAATAAGTCAATCATTCAATATCCATATCAGGACGGCCTTCATTTCTCGAATCGATATTCTTTTTCTCCTCAAAAGACTATTTTTTACCAAGGATGAACTTGCCTGTCTCTAGTAGTTTCTAATCGGGGCAGTTGCCATCCAAGGATACGAGTTCAATGTTATGATTGACTTGCTGCTTTGTTGCATCCATCAACTTTTCAAGTAGTTCCTTTTTCATTATGTATTCTAGAGGTAATTCTGTGGAGTCATACTTGGCTTCAGGTTTGATGAGATGGTATAGGATTTCGTTACATTTCTCAGAGACAAATGGAATACTCCAAGTGAAAAGGTTCATGAAATTAGGAAGGAGGTAGGGATGAGGGCTCTCTACGAACTGCTGAATGTTGAGAGTATTGTTCTGCATGAGGAAATAGTTACTTCAAATTTGATGACTGCTCCCTTGTTGTTGTAAAAATCGCAGTAGTTTGGTGCGCTGAAGATGGTGATGACAGCAGGAAATTTATCAGCCCCAGACCACTTATACATTTTAAAGCCTTCAGCTTGCGCTTCGTGTGCACGTATTATCGATATCACTTTATTTCTTTCAAAAAATCCTCGCGCTAGCTCTGAGCCAAAATAGTAGCTGCATCCTCGAACATCATTGTGCTTAATCAGATTTTAACAGTAGCCATTCTTATTATCAACGGGATCCGCCCACACCAAGTCACAGAAAAGTCCAGACTTGGGAATCTATTTGAAGCGATCGATCTTCCTAACATCATCGAGCTATATCCATTAATTAATACTGTTTTAAGTTCAAACGAAATGCCTCCGTGCACGCAGAGAAATTTTTTGTTAATGAGGCAAGCGAGAGGGATTTGATCAAACATGTCCATTGTAAGATTGTATGCCTATTGGTTATATTTGTTGAGACCTAAATAAGGAGGATAATACACTCCTAGCGGAAGTTAAAGTAGGATGTCAGTTGACGGCACTCATGATTGCCCCGCAGTAGAATTACTTGGGCAGGCCGCAGTATTTTCATCGATAGGATCAGAATTAGCACCTCTATAGAAAAATTCCCGCGATCAACATAGTCCCCTAGAAATACGTATTTAGTAGTTTCGCAGTTACCTCCAACATCAGTCTCTAACATTTTCAGGAAATCATAGAATTGACCATGCAGGTCTCCAACTATAGTAACTGGATCATCTATAGCCATTAAGTTCGGTTATTCTTCTGAATTAAGGATTCGTTACTGAAGATAGCAGTTGCTTCACGGATGATCCTCGCATAGTCTTAAAAAGCAATGCGTCCTTCTTTGCGCAGAAAATCCTTAAGTAAGCCTAGATTGATGCCATTCTTCTGGAAGAGAAGTTCTTGACGAAGGGGGCGGTGCGGAGGTAAAGGTAGTCCTTTGCAGACTCTTGTATTTCCTGGGTCTTTTAAAAGCTCCATATGGCTGTAATATAAATGAATATAAATGAAATATCTTGGAGGAGTTGATGTTTTGAAATCTTCTTTCCAATATATTGTGCCCTTTTAAAAATGGTGATTTCTTTCAATTTTTATTCCCCTAATTGCCCTCTTTAATATTAATGGTTATCAACTTAAGTTTTTTAATTACTGTTTCATAAATCCTAAGCTACGGACGAAGGAAAGTTCGACAACTAATCAGTTGCTGTTATAATTTTGATTAATAAGTCAATTTAAGGTTTATCAAATTTCAAATGATCGTAATTTTTGTGCTTCAATCCAGAGTATATGAGTGGGGTATTAAACAGGCGCACTAATATGACTTATTGAAAGCTGCTGCTGATGGTTTAATAATCAAATTAGTGATTTTTATGGTTGAGGATTGATGATATGATCAGAATTTGGGGAGCCTATCGATGACGTACAGGGTTTAGTATCTAAGAGGAGTGACTGTATCGCTTTCGTTGCCAATGTAGGCATACCTATGAGGTTGGAAGACGCGGACCATGTCGTCCATGTTAAATATCAACATGAAACAGGGAACAAGGAAGAGGAACCAAGCCACTCTCATCCACAAATTGACGATAGCCGTGGGTGTCTTGTACTGCTGATTCATTTCTTCTTCGAAGTTGACGTGATCTCCTCCCATCTTGAGAACTAGTGTGTCATAAGCGCCGCGTCTTCCCAAAACGTAGGATCTTTCAGACTGATATGTCCTCAACAATTGCGGTGAGGTGCGTGTGATATAGCCATAGTATGGATGTTTAGAGGCTAACCTTTGAAATCTGTTCATATGTGGCTGTCTAAATATTATGATAAATCTATTGATGCAAGTCATGTAATTCAGGAATAAGCGATAAAGATCATATGTGTGCTATCCTTTGGATAGCTATGGTGCGATGTTCGCGCGTGCGCATTTCTGCTGCGCGTTTGATACTGATTATTATGCATGATTATGGGACTATATATCATCTCGCCGATGAAGCTGATGCGCCTTTGAGCCGAGCCAACCGCTTCTGCAGCAGCTGGATGCAACGACAATTATCCTTCATGGTTCCTCGAACGGTGATGATTACTTCACCACTTTCCAGTTTCTAGTTAAGATTTGTTCGTACCTGGTCATTGGCCACAAGGGTGGACTTGCAAAGGGACTCGATGTATTTTAGTTCTTTGTGATCCTGTCCCAACTTCTTGGGCACAACTACCTTGAGTTCCACGTGGTCGCGGTCGTGCTTGTACTCGGCGCTTTCGCTTTCGCTACGCATCTTTCGACTGAACTACATCTTTTTTGATTTCTTTTTGTCTTTTTCTCGACTCCGCGATCTTCATCGACACCGAAGTACTTTGAGTTTGAGAGGGATTTGCTACGACTGCGGCGAGAGTGCTCCCTCTATTTTTTCAGAGGATTTATTCGCTCAAGATCGCGTTCAATTGCCATTCGTTTTTACCTCTCGATACGTTCCTTTTCTTATCGTTCCCGCTCCTAACGGTCTTTGCTTTTTTATTCCTCTTCAGCTTCGATGAGGCCTTCCTCCTCACTTCCCTAAGCGATCTCCTTCTTTTCTTTTTATTTTTCTTTCTCTTTTTCCTTCTCTTTTTCTTTTTCTTTTTCCTTCTCTTTTTCCTTCTCTTTTTCCTTTTCTTTTTCTTTTTCTTTTTCTTTTTCTTTTTCTCTTTCTTTTTCCTTCTCTTTTTCTTTTTCCTTTTCTCTTTCCTTTTCCTTTTCCTTTTATTTCTCTTTTTCCTTTTCAGGTTCGATTTCAGTGCTTGCTGCTGCAGGTTCTTGGCTTTCCTTTTCTCCAGGAACGACTATATCATCCTCTCTAATAGGCAACGAATTTTTAAACTGCTGGGCTAAATTTTCGTTGATTGACTTGCCACTCTGCAGAATAGGTCCCCCGTTTTTGAAGCATTATATTTGCTCCATAATGAAGCACGCAGCATCAATTTTATTTTCTTTAGAACCATTAATGCTGATAATGCACTCACGATCCTTTTACTGCTTGTCAGATAAGATTTTAATTTGGGCTCCCCCTGATCGTTAGATGATATCTCTGATCATATATCCCTCTACATATAAATAAATATACTCTGTCCAATTAATTTGGTCACGTAATTAGCGGGAATCAGCATCTTGAGAGTATAATCAATGTTACGCTTGTCTTCAGATAGAAAGTCATGAGCCACGTTGATTAGCACCACAACCATACTCTGCACATCTTAGAGCCTTCCATTCAATATACACACGGACTCCTCCTTTTTCAGGAGGCGATTTTACTTTTAGGATTAAAACTTTATGGCGCATTTTGTCTCTTCCTACGCGCGCTGTAGCAGCTTCTTTTTACGTTTATCCAGGAAATTAGCCAGCTGATCTGTGAAAATAAACTTGCTCTTGATTTTAGATTTAGTATAGTCTAGCTGACTAGGCTCTTTCTCAATGGAGTATGCGATGGCCGATTTTTCTTCCAGCATTTCGTAAATGATGCGACAGGCCTTAGCGATATCCGAATGATAACCCTGTATCTTCGCTGTGCGGTAGGTCATGCGACTGATAGGCTGGTTGACAACAATAGTAGTATGTGATTCCTTCATAATTTTGTTGATCTGATGCCCCTTGGCGCCAATCAATAGCGACACCATCCCCTACGGCACGAACACTATCACTGAGAAGGCTTCCTTCTTGCTTCGCTTGAAGCAACTATAGACCTCAGCAAGCATGGCCTTAGCGCACTGGTACTTCTTTTCCATCTCCACATCGTATATCTGACTCAATTCAGCATTACCTGTATATTGCGCCCATTTAGATCCGGAATGGTGAGGTCAGAGTTAAAGCCAATGTGCTCTACTTGATGGATAGCGGCTAGTGAGGCGAACCACTACTCCATGACTCCCAACTCACTGAGAATATCATTGTCGACATAGATCTAGAAGCCAAAGATCTTGCGTTACTGCAGGTGAGGCTGCATGGAAGGGTAGCTGCTACGAGCCTAGCTTTCGTCATAGCTGGATGAGGGAGAGGTACCTGAAGGGGGAGGACTGGTTGTCGGAAGCTCGGCGCGACAGGTTGCTGGTGCGCTACTGGTTGTTCTTGCGTTGAGAAAGGTTGGGGCTGTCTGCCATCAATTAAATAATTTAAATAAGGCCAGCTCCAACAAGCACCCTTCCTCTTAAGCCTGTTATTATATTCCACTCATCACTTTCAATTTACCCTCCTTTTCTCAAAACAAGCTCAAATCAATTCAAGAGCCGCCAACAATTCACGAACCAGCATCCATTAGACAATGAATAATCCACAAATAAAATTATGAATACTTGGAACCACAATGTTGTGAAAAATCATGAACTTGAGTTAAGAGTTGATTGTTTTTGTGGGCTGGAAGGCTCCTCCGTTTTAGTTAAGGAAAAGTCATTGTACCTATTATTATAACTGATGATGTCTGCCTATTCTGTGATGGACTCCGTGAATAAGTATCGTCACGGTGTGCTAATCGGTAACTTCGTTGAGGACAAGTTTGGAAAAGACCTCACATAGAAAGTAATTTAGATTGCATTCAGGGACCCAATCCTGATGCCCCCAAGCTACCAACTACCAAGGATCACCACGATATAAGACACTCCCTCTATCAGCCAAATGAACTTATTGCCAGCCAACCCCAGAACGGTTCCCAGTTTTACGAAAGCGCGCGAGGCTTCAATGGCTAATCTGTAACTTACAACTAACGCAGTACAAAAGACCCGAGCAACAGACTACCTACAATATCTTTCATCAGCAAGAAGTTCACGGTAGAGTTCCCTTGCTGGAGAACAATCCTAAACGAGAGGAAAGACTCGAGATAGAAGGAAAAAGTTATGAGCAGACTCGAATTAATCTCGCCAATAAATTTGTTAAGCCATAGTGCCAGGATCAAGCACTTAAACATCTATCTGATGAGATTCCGGACATCCTCACTGGTTAAATTTTCAGAGCTAAAGCCAATTTAGGATCAGAGCTCAAACCATAAAACAAAGGTAAGATGAAAATAGAGTCCAATCATCAGACAAAATCAATAAATCCCTTTGGGACCTATTCAATTGTTAAGCCATAGATCAAAAGATTCGAAGAGGTCGAGTATAACAAGTTTGTGTACCCCAGTCACAAAGGAGAGTAGCGCGACTTGCTATTCGGGCATGGATTAGCACTGGAAGAAGTATATGCTAAAACATTTAGTTTCAAAGAAGACAGTTGGCGACCACATACGACCTGTCATACCATCAGAGAGTTCCTCCTCAAACTCAGGTTAATTCCTTCTACGAGCCTAACCCTCGCAATACTACAAAAGAATTTCATCATGAAACAGTATATGTTTCTCTATATAGCTCTATGAAAAAAATCACCAAATCAACATTCCCCCAGTCGGGTAGACCAAAACTTTGAGCCAAGAGAAAGCCGGCCGTCCTTATCAGCCACACACTGGGACCTTCGATAACAATCATCTTAAGCATTAATACCTCCGTAAGTGATGCAAATCCACTCCTTTTATTTAAATATTTTTAAATTGACCATGAGTTTAGCATTCGACGAATACGGTCGTCCCTTCATCGTCCTTAAAGAGCAAGATACAAAAAGGCGAATCAAGGGCATCGAAGCGATTAAGGTACTACTTGCATCATGTAGCGCAACATTCTTGCCGCTAAGTCCGTGGCGTCTACCCTCAGATCATCTCTTGGCCCCAAGGGACTTGACAAGTTGTTGGTCTCCCCCGATCAGGAGGTGACAGTCACCAACGATGGCGCAACCATTATGGAGAAAATGGAGATTCAACACCCTGTAGCTCGTCTGCTAGTGGAGCTATCCAAAAGTCAGGACAATGAGGTTGGAGATGGTACCACAGGTATTGTAGTTTTGGCAGGTGCGTTGCTGGAGCAGGCTGAGAAATTGTTGGACAAGGGTATATTAGTAGTTACTTAGGACTTCATCCTTTAAAAATATCTGATGGATTCGATATTGCTGTGGACATTGCCGTGAAACGATTGGAAGAATTAAGTGAAGAAATCCATTTTACCAAGACCGATTATAATGACCTTGTTGATGCCGCTCGTGTCTCTCTCGGATCAAAAGTTGTTTGCAAGGATCAAAAACATTTGGCTGAGATTGCTGTTCGCGCTGTCCTAAGTGTGGCTGATCTTGAGAGAAAGGATGTCAATTTGGAATTGATAAAAATACAGGAAAAGACTGGTGGCAGTATTGAAGACACCCAATTAATCGAGGGTATCCTCATCGACAAGGACTTTTCTCATCCACAGATGCCCAAGGAAGTGCTGGATGCGCGTATTGCCATCTTAACCTGTCCTTTTGAGGCACCTAAACCAAAGACTAAGCACAACATCGATATTACCAGCGCTGAATCATTCCAAAAGTTGTATAAGTTAGAGCAAAAATATTTTGTTGACATGATAGGATTTTTGCAACGCAGTGGCTGCAACATTGCACTTTGTCAATGGGGCTTTGAAGATGAAGCAAATCATCTCTTGTTGCAAAACAAACTGCCCGCTGTTAGATGGGTTGGAGGAGTGGATATTGAATTAATTGCTATGGCAACTGGGGCCAGAATTATCCCCCGATTTGAAGAGATTACTCCGGCAAAACTTGGCAAGGCAGGCAGAATAAGAGAAATGCATTTTGGAACTGGTGATTAGAAGATGCTTGTTATTGAGGAGTGCGCCAACTGCAAGGCAGTCACTATTTTGGTTCGAGGTGGCTCTAAGGTGATTGTTCAAGAGGCAGAACGCTCCCTTCATGATGCTCTTTGCGTAGTTTCCACTCTGATTCGCTGCAATCGCATTGTCTGGGGCGGAGGTGCTTCAGAGATTGCCTGCAGTTTGGCTGTCAACAGCTACGCCAACCAAATTAACAGCACTTAACAATATGCAGTTCGAGCCTTTGCAGATGCTCTTGAATAAATTCCTCTGGCTTTGGCTGAGAATTCAGGTCTTAATGCATTAAAAGTATTAACTCAAGCAAAAGGAGAACAGGCAGATCAAAAGTTGCCTTATTTTGGAATTGATTGCATGAGTTCAGGAAACAATAACATGAGGGAAGTTAAAATATTTGAAACCTTGTTGTCCAAAAAAGGCCAGATTCAATTGGCTACACAAGTGGTTAAAATGATCCTGAAGATTGATGATGTTATTGAACCAGAGACGGACGCTTGATCTTATGTGATTATCTATACCAAGTTTAAGTCAATTATACAGATCCCCATAAAAGAAAGACCAATCATAGTCAATACATGCAATCATAATTTCACGTCCTCGAGAAAGTAGTCTTTCCTGATTTTGGAGTAGGCAGAATCTCTGCTACTAATTAACTTTTTCCATTATTGGTGTGTTTCGTTAATTATGCTTAGAGTCTCATCGACACTAAATATTTTTTCTTCATAAGCAATTTAATTCGCCTTTTTGCCCTCAAATAGTTTGATTCCCTTGAACCAACCTTTCACTGCATTGATACGCGCTTGAGAAACGTTTGATATATCTTTAATCTGTTTTATTGAATGAATACATTATTTTGTTTGGCCTCTTAGGCGTCAATAACTATAATTTTCCAGTCTACTTCCCCTTGATCAATAAGGCAAAAGCTGCCGAGTACCTGTGCCTCGAATATTGCTCCTATTTATTTTTTACCGGAACTAAAATCACAAATATCTATTGGATCGTCGTCTCCCTGAGTCAGTGGAACTTTACATAAAGTCCTAACGAATCTTTAGTAAGATTTTGTTCCCAAGTCTGTGGGATGAAGCCATAGTTAAAGAGAGGAAACTGTGCATAGAATCGGAGTTCTCGTTTGCCTGTAAATATGTTCTTTTTGGTGTCTTGCATGAAGGGATGATGTTCTGCTGATTTATATACTTGATATTTAGCACTTTTCTCTTTAGGAATTTCAATGCAGCAGGTTACAAAATTGGAATGCAAGCCCAAAGGTATATCGTTCCAGAAGGATAAATCATTGCCCTGATCATCATTGAGGTAGTATAAAGTCATATCTGGAAGGGGCTTGCCTTAGGCTCCATTGGTGCGTTTGACGACTTTATATCCAAAATTCAGAACTCTCCCAATTATCTTCATTTATCTTGAATAAGTAATTTTAATTCGATCTAAGTATGCATAAATAATTATTTTGAAAGATAGGAGTCAGATTTTTGTATGTTAATAGTATTTTATAGGATTGCCTCCAACAAATTAATCAGCCCATCCTTTCAGTTATTTATTCAAAAATGATTTTATTCTGATTTCACCTATGTTATCTTCGGATTTATTTTTCACCAGTTAGCAAGTTAATCATTCTAAGAATTATGAGATTGATTCCGAGCCTTTAGAATGTAATAACTTCCAATTTATATATTATATGCGATGAGTGGGGGCAAGTAGGAAATTCGAGTTAAACTGCTGATCATTGGATAGAGCTATGTAGGAAAAAGTTCACTGCTGACACAGTACGTGGACGAAGAGTTTACTGCTAATCACACCACCACCATTGGCGTCTAATACAAACAAAAGATCATACAATTAAATGATGGAAGCAATGTCCGCGTTCAAATATGGGACACTGCTGGTACAACTCGCTATAACACAATCACACCTAACTACTATCGCAATGTTGACGGTATATTGCTGGTGTTTGATATATCAACTCGTAAAAGCTTTGAAATGGTCAATTTTTGGATCAAGGAAGTCAGCGAAAAGACTGATGTATCAAGGATTGACCTTCTATTGGTGGGCAACAAGATAGATTTATAAGATATTCGATAGGTCTCAAAAGATGCTGCCGCCAAAATTGCAGAATAAATTGGCATAGTCTACATTGAGACAAGCGCCAAGACATTTTAAAGTACAAAGGTGGCATTCGATTAATTGGTGGCTAAAATTTTAAAGAAAAAGAAGAAGCTATCCTCGACTTCGGAGGGTTTCTATTTACAGCAGAAGTCCGTCACCAATAAGAAGGAGGACAAGTGCTGCTGATAATTGCACTTTTATCTTTTACTCTCAACCACTTAAGTAATATCCATGATTTATGAATAAAAACAGAATATATTGAATTTAGAAATCTGAAGATCAATTGGGACTATTGCTGAAAAAATTGGATAGAACAGACTGGAAACGCTTGCTTTCTTCCTCGCTTTCGAATTGCAGTTTGACTATCTCTCGCTCAGCTGCTACTTTTTACTCCTCTTTTTTGGCTTTGATCACAGTTAACTTGATGTTTTCAGTCTTGCCCATGAAGTTCTCTGTCTTGGTGTTTTTGGGAACAAAAGCGTTGTAGACTACAACTTTGGTGGCTTCATTCCTTAAAAAGAAGTATAGGATGTTGCATTGATCAGCATTGATATCTTTTTCCAGGCTTAAGACTACCCCTTCCTTGATGGCACCGACACCACTCCTAAACCTTAGTAGCTTAAATTATGCTAATTTCTATGTTTTACTTTCATATTGATATTTCATCTCCTTGATTGATGCTTCTGGAAGTTGCTGTTCTTTTTTTAGTTTTTCCTCATTTTCTTGATTGTTTTCTTCGGATGCGTTATCATCATTGTTCTCAATTAAAGGTTCATTAGCCGATACAACAGCAAAGATATTGACTGATTTTTGATTTCCTTGATGGCCAAGATTGAACAAATTGACTGATTTGTGGTTTGCGAAGATGTCAACTTTGTTCTCCTTTTGGCTCTTATTCGCAAAGATATTTTGTGCTCTTATGACTTCTTTCTATTCCTTGACTTAAAGATGTACTGAAGGCTCTGATTGTAGTTGCTTTGAACTTGATTACCCATTTTTGGTAGTAGCTGAGTTTTGCCTATCTTTTTCTTGAAACTTCTAGCTCATTCGAGTTGCAGCTTCCTAAATGAGGTAAAGAATTACTTCCTGTTCCTTGCGAAGTTCTTGGAGTATGGGCAATTCTGTTTAGCTCATAATTTCAAACTATTATAATCACAGTCAAATTTAGTTGTAATTTGCCGCCATGCCATTTGTCATATTATTAAAATTCCAAACTGAGATTAAAGTAAAAATGAATAATTACCAAATATAATAAGCTTGCTACTTACAATTTAACTTATTCTTTTTAATGATACGATTAATAAGATGTATTGATGGTAGCTAAGATACATTAATGTATTTTAAACGATTTTTATTTTACTGCCAATAATGCAATTTCCATTAGAGATATGTTGATGGTAGCAGAAATAACAGATATAATAGTTTCATTTCGGCTGAAATAAGCAAACCCTACACTATGATTGCAAACGATTTCAATAAAGAACCAACTGACTAAAAAATACGCAGGATCAATGAACGAAAGTAACGTTACAAACGATCCACCAACAATTCTCATAAAAAATTCATTAACATTGCCCGTCGACTGCTCTTTAAACAATGTACTATTAGGGACCGATAGCTCTTTTAAGCTAAATTTTAGCCATTCAAAAACTCAAGGGCCTATTTTTTTATTCTACTAGCCCATGCCAAAATCAGATTAAGATAATTTGAAGCAAATGAGTTTAGAAGAGTTTTTGTGGATATGGTAAAGGCTAAAATGGAGTTCTATCAAAAAGAAATAGATCGCACTGACAATAAAAATTTTATTAATTTTCGCTTTGATGAGATTGCAGACATGTAGTTTTGTCTGAAGGCATGTGATTTATATTTTGAAGGAGCTGTCGAAGAAGCCATCGAAACAATATATAAAAAGGAAAAAATTACGGTACTAAAAAAGCAACAATATGAAGTTGCATTAGAAGTTATCAATGATTTAGAAAAACAATTGAGGAGCATGGAGCCAGGCCCTCTCTTTCCATATTTTGGAGATAATTAGCTAGATGATGTGAGAGTCAACCCATCTTTTTAAGTCTTAAAAGAAGGACTTGACTTAGATGATGACTCGGAGTATAAGCTCTTCGTTTAGAGAGAGCACACACGAAAAAAACAGAAAAAGATTAAAAGATATAAACGATCGGGCAATAATAATTGTAATTCTAAGTCACTGACTCCTCTTCTCTTTCTCGAATAATCATATCCTATTTACCCTCATTTTTTCAGTATTATATACCCCTATGATCCAGTGACGCTGGCACCAATTCCATAGACATCGACATCGACCTGCTACGACCCTGCTGCAAATAATCAATTTGATACTATGATGGGCCCTTTACCTCGAACTAATATATCTGATCAGTGGTTTAGAAATACACTTCAAAATCCACATTAATCTAAAGCTAAGATCTTTAAAAATACAGTTTCAGATATTTAGCCACATCCTTTTTTTGGACCTTCTGAGCCTGTTTATCAATAAGTACCCTGTTTTTTTGGTGATCCTCCGATAAAAACTGCTTTTTAACTACCCTTTTTTTTGAGTGAGGCTCCTAAACCAATTGAACCGACAGGATTTTCAGTAAATGGAATGAGCATGGGCGAATGCAAGTGAGGGATGATAAGAATGCTAAACATTTGTAAGAATATAATATTATAAATTCTGTAAAATTGAACTGAATCTCGATAAGTTGCGATGAATTTGATGATATTTATTGCTTAAATTTGTTGTGATTCAGTAATCGAATAAGCTAAGTTTACGCCCTATAATATTATCCGTTTGCTTGATAAAAGATATGTCCATATTAAAAGGCAGGTAATATTTTGACCAATAAAATAAATTATCATCCTTGAAAGGCTAGCAATAATTGGTTATCTATATTTTGTTGTGTTTCATCTGTATTTCAAAAGGATTATGATTTATTGTCTGGTATTGCTTCTCTTTATTTGATCCAAAAACAAGCTCTGACTATTATTGAATCATTTGCTATTTGTATTAATAATTAAGTTGATATTAATTTGTTAGATGAAGCTTTCTATTCACGATTAGTGTCTAAATACCTTCAAACAGTTCAAATTCAGGGATATTGAGGCCCGTTACTTGGTCTTTAAGATTGTAAAAGAGAATGAGAAGGACTGGATTGTAAATACTATTAGATATAGAGACTCGATACCATTGGCAAAAAGGAGGAAAACTGGAATGATTTTTTAGCGCGTCTTCCTCCAAAAGAATTTCGTTATTGTGTGTTCGACCTTAATTTTACTAACTCCGATCACATGAACATCGCTAAAATATTCTTCTGTAATTGGAATCCTGATTCTGCTCCTATCAGAGTGCGAGTAGCGTACGCGACTGCAAAGGAAAACTTCCGTTCTCACCTAGATCTTAACGGCAAGGAAATCACTCTAAATTCTGCAGAAGATGTACTTTACTGCTCATATAGATCACCGAAGCCAATCTTATCAAGGAGTTCGATAAGTGAAGTAGTGATGATCATATCTTATGAAAACTATTTAAATGGGGAAGGTCATTTTTCAATATTCCTAAGAATAGAATTTATTGCACAATTTTATTGGAGAGATTAAATGTGATTATTTATGAAAGTATTGAAGGAAGACGAGCTGGAGGATGTTTAAATATTAAACTTACATTAATGACTAAATCTGATGACAAAATTGTTGAATTTATATAGTCATACAAATATGATCAGTAAGATATTGGGAAGGACCATCTGCCTGCCATTTCTACGCACAGCATATCTCACTTCCAACACATCTAAACTTTCACTCAAGCCAACTGATATGCTCGTAACTAGTTCTTTAATCAGCTCGAGAGACATATTGGACCCAACGAGGCTTAGACTGCAGAGATGCTCAAAGTTCTGGGAGTCGGGTCAGTAAAGCAGCTCATCGAATAAGCTATCCCTTCAACAATTAGAGATCCTAGCAGCCTTTAAGATAACAGTATCGGCAGCGCTCTTTCAGAGCACGAGTTTCTTGAAAAGATGAGAACAACAATTAACAAGAATAAATTGTATAAGTGCTACATTGGAGGTGGATATTATCCCACTCTTACACCTCAAGTAATCCAACGTAATCTCCTCTAAAACCCTGGATGGTACACCGCTTACACTCCCTATCAAGCAGAAGTTTCTCAAGGCAGGTTATAGTCATTAATCAACTATCAAACAATGGTGCAGGAACTGACTCGTTTAGCATACAGTAATGCTTCTCTTCTCGACGAGGGAAGCGCTGGAGGATAAGCTCTTTATATGAGTTACAACATCCATGAGGGTAAACGCCGCCGTATCTTTCTCGATGAAAACGTATTTCTTCCCACACAGGCTGTTATCCAAACCAAAGCCAAGTTCTTAGCTATGGAGGTTGTAGTTGGAAAGTATACTGATTTTTTTGCTCAATATAACCCTCTGTAATTTTTTGCAGTGGTGGTTCAGACCCCAGACTCAAAAGGAGTTCTTCATGATTTCACTGAGCTTTTTAAGAAAATTGACTAGTCTAAGAGTCATGTCGTGAAAGTAGTAGCCTCTGATCTATTGGCTCTAACCATAACTAAGGCTCCTGGACATATGGGTGCTGACATTTGCTTTGGTTCAGCTCAACGCTTCGGAGTACCTATGGGATTTGGAGGACCATATTCAGGATTTTTCGCAACTAAGGAGGAGAATGTTAGAAAGATGCCAGGAAGAATTATTGGCAGATCTATTGACGCCGAAAATAAGCCAGCTTACAGAATGGCCCTTCAAACACGTTAACAACATATTCGTCGTGAAAAGGCTACCTCTAATATATGCACTGCACAGGCTCTTCTTGCAAACATAGCTGCGATGTATGCTATTTACCATGGTCCATAAGGACTCACCAAAATTGCTGAAAGAGTGAATGCTGCAGCCCACATTGGAGCTTACCTTTTTTAGCACTACGGCTTTAATCTGCATGCCAATAGTAAATAATCTTCAAGTTTCTTTGACACCATAACCATTGTGAGTTGTGATGCTAACAAGTTGTCGTAAGCCTTTGAAAAAAATTAAATAAATATTAACATCATCAATTAAAAGGAAATTTCTCTCTCCTTCAGTGAAGTTACTAAAATCGAAGATCTATCGGAGATTAGTCGTGTATTGGCAGAGTTTACTCTTCAGCCTTAAGTCAGTGTAGCATCATTGGAAAGTAGTGGTATACCTTCTTTTTCGGAAGGACTTGCTCGAAAGGATCTCTTTATGCCTCAAAGAATATTTAACTCGATTCACTCTGAAAGTCAAATGATGCGATATTTACGGCACTTGCAGGAAAAGGATATTTCCTTGGATCGCTCGATGATTGCCCTAGGAAGCTGCACTATGAAACTCAATGCAGCCAGTGAAATGGCTCCTCTAACGTGGCCAGGGATAAATCTGCACCCCTTCGTACCTCACTCTCAAGCCGAAGGTTATCTATAAATTATAAATGAGCTGCGAAATCAACTTAAATCAGTAACAAAGTTCGACTAAATCAGTTTTCAACCAAACAGTGGAGCAAGCGGAGAATATGCTGGACTGCTGACCATTGCACAATACCTTAGATCTAACGGACAAGCTCACCGCAATATTTGTTTGATTCCACGTTCAGCTCATGGTACTAATCCTGCCAGCGCCAATTTGGCTGGCTTCAGAGTCATACCTGTTGAAGTTATTAATGGTCGTGTTGATATGACTGATTTTCGATTGAAGGTTGAAAAGCATAAAGACTAATTGGGAGCTTTTATGATCACTTTCCCTTCAACTGCAGGAAAGTATGAGGCTACAATTCAGGAAATGACAGAGTTAATTCATAAGGCTGGAGGTCAAGTCTACATGGATGGAGCAAATATGAATGCACAAGTTGGATACACTTCGCCGGGATATTTAGGTGCTGACGTTTGCCACCTCAATCTCCACAAAACATTTGCCATCCCCCATGGAGGGGGAGGACCCGGTATGGGCCCCATTGGAGTACGTAAGCATCTAGCTCCCTACCTACCCACCCATCCTTTCTCAAACAAATTTAATAAGACTTCTTTGGGCACTTTATGTGCTTCTGAATTCGGTTCTGCCTCAATCCTTACTATTTCATATGCTTACATTGCAATGCTTGGTAAGGAAGGAGTCCGCAAATCAACTGCATACGCTATACTTAATGCCAATTATCTTATGAAGAAATTGCAACCATATTTCAAAATCAGTTTTATTGAAAATAACGACCGTTGCTCACATGAATTTATCCTAGATCTAGCTCCTCTCAAAAAGATCACTGGTGTTGGAGAGGAAGATATTGCCAAAAGGCTCATGGACTTTGGCTTTCATGCCCCTACTATGTCTTTCCCTGTGCCAGGAACACTAATGATTGAGCCCACTGAATCTTAAGACAAGTAATTTATAGTTCATATAGATGTTAAATGGATCGTTTTGCCGAAGCTATGATTAAAATCCACCAGTAAATTCATACAATTCCTGAAATTGTAAAGAATGCGCCTTATACTGCAGAGTATTTGATGAAACTAGATTGGTAACACAAATTCACTAGACAGCAGGCTGCCTATCCCTTGGAATGGGTTAAAACAAGAGGAAAGTTTTGGCCTAGTGTTCGTAGAATATCCAACCCTTATGGTGACCGTAACTTAGTTTGCACATGTCCCGACATATCCAGTTTTGTTGAATGATGAACTTTATATCTCGGCTGAAGCACCACATTAACTATTAATTATCATAAATCTTAATATTAGTTCATTGAGAATGCTGTTCACATGATAATAAGATTATAGAGCCAAATTTTCTATTCCAAGGAGCCTAAATTCACGAGTGCAAATCTAATTGAGGCATAGTGATTTTGTTAATGTGTTGGAGAATTTGAACAATCAAAATTTTGGAAATTGTATTTAGAGGCTTTATTTGAAACAACCCAAGACAAAAACAGTTGTTTTATTTATTTAAAATTTTATTAGATATTGAGAAGAGAAACTCAACTTGAAATATTTCAACTTTAATTAAAGTTTAAAATTTTCGAATGGAGTGCTTATTATGCTCAAATAATTTCAAATTTATAGGAGAAAGGGTTGGCATGGACTATTTACATCCTTTGCCTCCTTTGCATCTCCTCCAACACCAGTCCTGAACTACAAATCACTATTTAAATTATATTTAATCTATATTGAGGCTGTTTTCAGGCGCAGTTATTTTTAGCCTTTCATGTCAATTCGTAACTAGCTTTTTTGTTTCAAGAGTTAGCCTAGACAGTTCATAGGTGAAAGCAGTTGCGATACTGTAGCATAAAACTATGTGGTGGGTTTGATGCTTTCCTATTTTTTGTTGGGAAACTTATTTATAATCAAATTCGAATATCCACTTCTTTTCCATGAAAATCGGTCCTTGCTCTCCTTCTTAATCAGTTAAAGACTTTCCCGTACGTCCTCTTGAAGGATATTTTCGCTTTCGTCAAGAAATGATGAACTCACTGAGTCAAGAGTAAAGAAATTGCAGCAACATCGTTCGACTCTGGAATTAACTGCCAAGATAAGAAAAAGAGGCCAGAGCAAAGATAACAGAGATTGAGAAGAAGGTCTATTAGAATTAGTTAATTATGTGGAAATTCAATCACCAAATACCCATGGACTCTTTGAAAAACGAATCAATTTCAAATCTTGATGACAACAAAGCAAAAAGTCAATAAAGTGAACAGGATTAAGATAGCCAAAATAATGATACTGCAACAATCACTTTACCCTCACGCAAAACAAAAACTATCCGCAAAGTCTTACTTCGCAGTTCACCAAAAAAATGTCAAGAATAGCAGAAATGAATATCAATTTATATTTAATTTTATTAAAATCTTTTGTTCTTTAGAATTAGGAACCTTTCCAATTTTAAGTTTGGCCTCCATATTTCTTTTTTGCTATTGCTAAAAACCATCACTCCAACCCTTTTGATAAATCAGGGGCCGTTTGCTTCGATCTGCCATGGGAAAGCGGGAAATTGTAGTTTTTGTTGGCTGGTCTTGAGAATGTCGCCTTAAATTGGAAAGGGTGGAAGCTGATTTAATATTTTTAGTTTTCAATTCGCTTAGAGATCTCTTTTTTTTAGGAGAATCAAAAGTGATAAGAGCATCTGGATTACCATCAATGAGCGTTTTCACCTACATATCATTGTGGATACATTTGAGAGATGATATTCATGCAACAGTTACATCTTGGCTTCAGCCAATGCTTTACATATATTCTCCCGAACATGATTTTTCATAAATTTAGTCTTGATCTTAAATTCTGGAAACAGCTGTTAACTACTGCGTTGTGTAGTTATTACTTCCTACTTTGAAGCAGGTGACTCCACGATTTTCTTAGCATGCTGCTCAGCCAGCATCAAGTCAACTAGTTCTCGTCTGAGAGAAAAATAGTCTTCCAAGTTGCTGCCTGTATATTTTTTACTGAAGGTGACTTTGTTGCTGTTATACTCGACGTGATTCTAAATTTGTTTTTGTAACTATTTATTTTTTTACAAATACGCCTTTTTGTACTCTTAAAATTTTTATATCATCATTGCTGCCTGATCAGTATTACTTACTTTTTTATTAATCTCACTCACCCGCTTACCAGAACGAGAACGAATCCTACGATGTTAGGAGCGTTTTAATTCATCTCGCAAATCGAAGGGTTCCTTACTATTTGAACTATTGATTTTTTATAGTTCTTGTGGATTGATAGATTTTAAAGTAAGATTGGTGTGATGTACCTTTCTCACTTGTTCTGCGAGATCAAGCAATTGTTATTAAAACTTAGAAAGAATTGAAGAATCGATGCCTCTTAAATAGGAATCTTCAGGGTCATTGATTCTGTCTAAAAGATCTATTATTTTTGATAAATGAGCGTGAGTTTCTGCTGATGGATCGTAGTTCATGTCAAGTGTGCACTTGAGAATGGTGCTTCTAACTTGTTAATGGAACACAATATATAATTTGGAGAGTTCTCCTACCACTTCTTGCGTTTTCTGTGTTTCGTCAATGAAGCGGGTCCACTTACGCTCTCGTAGTTACATTTGTCAATATAATTAAAAATAATTATTTAATATACAACCTAAGATAAGCTATCATGATTGTTTACAAAACAGAAGGAAAATGTGAGTGTTAGTATTTATTAGTTTATGCATTTATTTGTAATAATTGAAGTTGATAAATATTTTAATGCTGAGAAAGGATATGTGCAATTTGATATTTTAAAGTCTAAACTATTTAATAGTAAATTTATAACAATATTCATCTACGAAGTACAATATTTTTTGTCATATCTAGCAATTATATTATGATAAAATCTACATCTACGGAATAATACAAATAATTATCAGGTCCTATCAATATTATTATCCTATAAAAATAAGCAGAAACAGATTGCACATTTTTAAAGAAAAATAAAAATTATTGGAATTGAAAATTGTATCGTTTCGAGAGTAAAGATTAAGAAAAAACATTTTTTATAGAAATATATTTTAAATTGTTGAATTCCAGACAAATCTGATAGAAATTGGTCCTATTTTACTAATATTTGTGAACACCTCTGCAGATGAAAGTATCTTTTATGGAGAAAATACAAATAATATTATTTACTAATTCAAATAAACAGCCTCATTTTAATTTATAAAGTTCAAACAGGAAAATATTAATTAATTCATGAAATCAACATAATATAACAGGGAATATATTTAGAATTTTCTAAAGATAGAGGCGTCTAACGACGAACTTCTTCAATGCCATTATATCCAATCTATGAATTATCATCTTTACGATGAACGAGCTTTAAATACACTCGAAATATTTATTAGCATGTTGAATACTCCATAGTATGCAAGTCTAGTCACCAAATTAGCAAATGTTATCAAGACTCGAAGAGTACAGCTTGCAAATTATTAGATTAAATGCCTCACCGAGGGCCATTAAACGAACATATATGCAAATTTTAAGAAATAAATAAAAGACAGATATTCCAAATCAATTTTATCAAAAGTCTTCTCTTTTTTTTCGCGAGCTTTGAGCTCTCAGATGGCTCCTCCATCCTGTTAATCAAATCAAAGAGCTTAGATAGATAAACTGTCACTCCGAATGGAAATGTTGAGCGTTTAGCCGTCAAGAGGAGACTTGAAGAGTGAGGAATAGGAATAATTGCTTTGTTAGTCTTCCTCTGCGTCTAGTTTTTCAAAAACTGATTGAATGGTCAATGGTGTCATTGATATTGATTCCTTAAGTTAAAATAATAAATATGAAAAGGTGATTTTTTAAAAAGGCTCTAACTCATGCTATTGCTACTAAAAACCTTTTTCGTTATGGAACTCTAAAATCAAAAATATTATACGTAAATAAATACAAATTTTCGATATATATTTTTAAGTTTTATCCCGAGCCTAATTGATTTAATGTGCCTATTATTTATAAAATCAGACAAAAGTAATATTTAATTATGACATTTAATGATAATTTATTCATTAATTTTAGTAAACTTAATAATCAAATGATGGATGCAGAATAGCTCATACAGTTAGCTTTTCAAAGAGCCCAACTCTAAGATTTGATTATTGTTGTAAATACTCACATTATGGATAGCTAAACTTTATTCAAGTTGGAAATCATTATCATCATGATTACTCATACGCAAAGATTTTAATTTAACCTTTACAAAATCATTCTCGTTTGCTTAATGATCATTGTGCTGCTCTTATATATCCTCAACAGCATTGCAATCCAACCGAAGACATTTATTGCTTTATAAGAAGGATCAATCTTCACTCCACCGTATGTTTCTTATGGGCCCATAGAAGCTATGAGAGTTTTGAAAGTTTAGGAGCAGAAATAATTGTCTCATTAATTCTCAGCATTTACTGGTTTTACATAAAAAAGTGATTGATTCCAATTATCTATCTCATTGATATTGATTTCTAAATAAAATAGTAAATATGTTGTATATTTTTGAATTTTCCCATTTTTTACTTCTTGAACATATATTTGCCAAATTTTAGCAATATTCTCCTTCTTTAGCTTCATTTATTTTCGATTTTTATAATCCTACTCTGTGGCTTCCTATCTTTATTAGTTTGGCTCAATACCTATTTGTGCCGGATTATGTAAATATTACAATGGCATACGATGTATGAAGTAAGAAATATAAATACCGACTTATTTACAATTCTCTGAGACTATTTATTGAAATCATTCAAGTTAAGTAACAAATAATTATTCCTCTATTAAAATATAGAGTTAAATAAAGATAAAGTCTTGGATAATCCTTCTGGAATTCGTTTTTATTTCTTATTTAAGATTGGTTATATTTTATGAAATATGGAAATGTTAACACTCTTGGAGATCTGTGCATTATTAAATAAGAATTCAAGATTACCAATTGATTTGCTGAAAAGTTATTTGCAAGTTAAACTAATACTAAATGGGATGATAACTTACAGAGATAAAACAATTCTATATACTACCTAAATAATTTAAGATTCAATATTTTTAGTCTTTTTAATGATTAAAAAATCATTTAACTATTTTAAATCAAATCATTGAACTCATCTTCAAGTTACATTTTTAATTAAGGAATTTGGAGTTGTTTGATTCATTTTAAATATTATTCAAATGTCCAGAGCCAATTAAAAATTAGCATCTACCTTTTCCGGAGACCCAAGGAAAAAGACGAACAAAACTCCACCTAAAAATTAATCGCAATTGCGCCGAACTCAACCAAAATTCGATGCTAAAAAAAAGTTGATCGATAATCAAAACTTTCATGACATTGCTTTGCACGAAAAAGATGAAAGATTTCGATATTTACTGAAGCACGGGTAATTGAAAAAAGTATAAAAATCTGGCAATATGATATTTGCAGAGTTACCTCAAATACCCAATGTATGGGTCTGCTACCGTCGACCCATTGAAAGAGAAGCTAATATATAAAAAGTCAATTTAGATGCATTAGAATTATCGCATGTGCCTCTCCTTTAGGGAGAAGAGAAATTGAAGATGCTGACATTCCAACACAATCGAATAGCTAAAATATAAAATTTGATTTCATTACCGAATTTGTTGTACCTGGATTTGCACGATAACTTTATCAAGGACATCGAAAATATCAGTATTCCAACTTTAAAAGTCTTAATGATTGCTAAAAATCAGCTTTCAAAAATTAAAAATATTAGTGAACTCCCAAAATTGTAAGTTCTTGATTTGCACTCCAACAAAATTCCAAAAATATAGGGATTTGGATTGCTCAGCTCTTTGAGAATTTTAAATCTTTCACATAATCAAATCATCAAAATGTAAAACATGTAAAATCTTATTAATCTTAATGAACTTAATCTCAAATCAAACTTGATTATTCTGATTGAGGGAATTCAAAAATTAACTAAGCTTGAAAAATGCTATTTGGCCAACAACAGAATCGAAATCAAGAGTTTTTAGAGCTGCTAGTTAGCCAAACTTCAGAATATTAAAGAGCTCACACTCGAAAATAATCCCTGCTGCAAAGAAACCACTTTATTTTTGAGGAATATCATCAAATATATGCCAAATCTGAAGCTTTTAGATAGTAAAACTCCCACATTATTAGAATAATCTCTTCAGGACTCAGAAGAATAGCAAAACCATTAATAGGTTTTGAAACTCATTGCCAATCAATGGCAGGAAGAAAAGAACAGGATTATGCAAATTTAAGCTACAAATGGGGGAAAGAAATAGTATTTGAAGAGCACCTGCATTACTGGAGGTCATGCCTAAATTGAAGATTAAAATATTTTATTTATCTATGGTCATAGTTATGATGTAATCCTGACCAATCAAAACTTCCAATAGACAGTCGAAAAAATTAGATTCTAATATGTCTTTATTGAGTTTATTATTGAACAAAATATTCTAAGCACGCTTAAAAAGTTCAAGTAATTGATCGATTATTCAGAAAGCTCAAAATATTATAATTTAAGGAATGTTATTTGATGTCTTTACTCCAAATAGCCAAACTCTAAAATCTTCCAAATCTAAAAATAATAATTATTGAACCTCATGGCAACCCCATATTTAACTGCACTTTCCTTAAATAGTTTATCATTTATAGATTTCCTTCTATAATACAGATCAATCGATAAGATGTTAAATAAGCTGATAGAACGAAGGCAAAGAACCTTTTCCAAAATTTTGATAAAATCCTTCAAATACCCGAGAAATCATTTGGTCCTGAAACAATGAAGGTATATCCTTCTGAAGAGCCGAATGCAAAAAGTGATAAAAACTATTTAAAATCCTTCAACAGAATAGTGAACGAGTCAGCCGAGCAAATTGCTGAACAGTCTGGGGCTCGTTGTGAAATAGCAGTAGATTTAAAAAATTCATTTGAGGGTGTCTTTGATTCTATGCTGTTGGGTTTGATTAATAAAATTAAAACTAACCATTAGATATGAGAACCCATGAGCTAAAAAGATAAACTCATAATAATCTAGACAATATAAATAGTTTTATGAGATTTTAACTATTATTTTTATTTATAACAAATGAAAATTTAGTTTAATTATTTCGATGATTAAATTATAACGAAGAATTAAATGTTTTGTTAATCATATAGTGCATATAGTATTGCATTTTTTAAAATAGATCTACTTAATAGCTTGATAGCACATTTTTAGTAGTTCAAGTGGAAAATAGTCATGATTTAATTTTATAATCAAGTAGACTGCCTTCTAACTTGCATTTTATAGATTTTAATATATTAATGTTAGTCAGTCGATTATTCATGATTCATCAATTATTCCTTTTTGCTCATTAGTTTAAAAACATTATCGTTTTGACTTTAATTCAAACTCAATATCTATAGTTATCATCAAATGGTAGAGCAGAAAAACTATTTTAATAAAACAATAAATTTTAAATTCTATATGGATCATGGTTACCAGAAAAAGTCCAAATAAGCATGCCATCCGGAATGATTGCACAAGGTTACGGTAGTATTTCCAACAGTTTGCTTCATGACAGGTGCACTCCATCCTCCAAAGGCTGTAAAATCTGAAAATGATAGACTTGTATCCACATGACCAGTACTATGATAGTCAGCATAAAATAGATCGAAGCCAGCCTAAGCTACAGAATTGCAAGTGCTTCCAAAGAATTTTTTCCAAATGCGAGGGGTGGTAAATACTCCTGTATCCTTTAAATTCTGTACAACTACAGTTAAAGCTTTGGTCAAAAAGACACAGTTGTCTGCTTGACTATAGCCATCCCAAGAGCATCCTGTGGCGGAATTGGGCTCAGCTTTCATCCAAAGATCAGAGTACAAGTTCTAAGGTATTGCGCCAAGGACAGTTTATACTTGGGCAATAGGATCGGTACCACGGCAAAGCTTTAAGTAAATAGCAGTTGAGAGACCCCCAGATTGAGCATTTTGAAGAGTTTGTATGGCTACGGGACTTCCTTCTTCAGCATTAACAATGGCCCATGTATAACCTTGTTCCAATATACATCCAAAAGCTGTTTTAGTCAAAGGACCTACAATTCCAATACCAATAGGAGAATCCCGCATGGGGATTATCTGCATGTAACGCTGATTATATGTTGAATCTAAGATAATGCACTGGCCTGAACCTGCTGTCCATTCACTGTTGTATATTGTACAATCACCAATTTAGCTGTTGAACACTGTCCACCCTGGAATAGTCGCGCCCATCTCAGCTAAGCCTGCACCAACAACTGGCTATTGGAAGTTGCCATTGATAAAAGTTGGGAAGTTAGTATGAGAGGCATCTGAGGAGGAGTAGAATTGAACGTTTGCAATTGTTAGACCAATGCCGTCACTGGTAGATGTTCCATCAAACTGTAGCACATTGTCAATGCAAGAGTTGGGCATCACCTGATACGTAGCATGCTGAATACCTGGACCAGAAGGGACGAGACTATCTATGATTACATTATTCCATAGGATATTGGCCTGAGAGGTCAGCAAATTATTAGCACCAGCACCAGCAGTTGTAGGAGCCCAATCAAATTAAAGGGTAAAAGATCCTAAAGTTGGGGAGGAACTGCAGGGAGTGTTTATGGCAGGTACAATATCTGGAATTAACTGAAAGTTGCTGTCAAAAGTGAGGATTTGGGTAATCTAAATGTTAGAATTTGCATCAAGCTCACAGAGTTGAATATCAACTGGCCAATTTGGATTATATCCAGGTCCAGTACCGATTTAAATATGAGGTCCACCCCAAGCCAAACCCCAACCTCCATTTCCACTCCCAACTACAACCCGACCTTGAGCTCCTCCATCATAGATCCAATATCCACCATATTGATAAGGCGCTGAAAAATCTCCATCCATAACAAGGTTGGTATTGGTGGGATCTCCTTTCTTAATGAGTTGAACATTAGTAAAATCAAAACCAAATGTATCTGATGGTCCAGCTCCTTCAAACTGAAGAAGATTAGCTCCTTCAACAGCAGTTACATCAACACTAACTGTATTAACGTTATAATCAGCAGGAACAATTGAAAGTAAGATGACATTGTTCCATAAAGCATTTGCCAGGGACGTACCCAAGGGATTATTTGGAGTTTATCTGGCAGCATATTGAAAAGTGAGTGTGAAGATATTGGATTCAATAGGTTGTGATGTGATAATCGTAATCAGTAAAAGAAAAATTACCAAAGATGTTTTCATTTATATATTATGAATTTCTATATTAATGTTCGATTTAACAATAAATCTTACTGAAGTTACGCAAAGGAATGTTAAAAATTAATTAAAAATGCTAGGTTGTGTTAAGGAAAAATACATTTTAAATAAATAATACTGATATCTCCATATTAATGAAGGGATTGTGAGCTGTATTTTTATTTTTAGCAATTAACTCTGAAAATAATATTATACGTTCAAACCTAATTTTTATATTTTGCTTGAAAAATTACATTTATGACATCAAACCAGTCGCAATAACGCTAAGAATTGTAATGCAACAATTTCACTGTGAATCGTATAAGGAAATGGTGGAAGCGTTATAGAATATCAAAGACAAATTGAAAATTAAAAATAAAACCAACCGCAAACTTATTATTAGTCATATTTCATATTCATATAATAGTATTGATTTCGATTATTATGCTTGTTTTGATTTGATTGAATTAATAATGATAAATTTCCAGTAATATTAATTGAATAGTTATAGAATTTAAAAATGATTTTATTATTAACCATCGAATGTTAAGCTAGCATAATATCTAATATTCACTCGATTGTTCAATCAATTATATTGTATTTCATATTTTTATTGTTAAATTTGTTTATATATACAATCAATACCTGACTAGGTTTCTCCAATGGAAAAATCAAGAATTATTAAACTTCGATATTCTTTTACTGATGGCAAACAAGATCATTACATTCTAAGCGGAGTTCTTCTCTTATGAAATCCCGATCCCTGAAGTATCTGTTTACACTTAATCTTTTGTAAGAAGCAATGATTTACGACTATTACTTGAAATAGCGACTCATTCATTTCTAAGAATGTTCACTGACTCAAAAACAAACTGTCTTCATTTTATCTGCAAGCAAAGAGGATCACCGTGTTTCGATGTAGAGGCCTATCCCGATGAATCCCATCCTGGGAATTATTATTTCCCCTTTGATTTTAGACAATTAAAGCATAGAGGTAGTTGCTAGCAAAGAAATGAAGCCTTTAGATACCTATAGATTTATAACCTCATGAAACTTAAAAAGGGGGAAATTTAATCCTTTATGA
>Ga0302268_1000031_pt1 | contig 80056 bp, 66 predicted proteins | sample III_Bog_E2_1_FD_194554 | JGI IMG/M metagenome (GOLD analysis project Ga0302268, IMG submission 194554) | Peat permafrost microbial communities from Stordalen Mire near Abisko, Sweden - III_Bog_E2_1 | ecosystem: Environmental > Terrestrial > Soil > Wetlands > Peat | place: Sweden: Abisko... | reverse complement strand
TGTTGGTTTTGTGCTAGTTGTATTTAGTGAAGTTGATTGAGATTTTTCATTAAAACATTTAATTTTTTCTACGATTTTATTTAAATTGTGTTCTAATTGTTCAAAATTTTTTTAGCGGCTTTTAGAGGCTGAGAAAGCTCATTTTTATTTATTTGTAAAATGTTTTTAAATTTTTCTTTGATTTCTGTGATGTTTTTATTATTGACAGTTGATGTTGAGCTAGATATTTCTTTTAAACTTTGTATCAAATGTTGTGCAGTATTGAAGTTGATTGAAAAACTTTTATCTAACTCTACAGATAGCGTTAAAAAACCAACTTCAATTTCTTTGATATTACCCATTAATTTAGCAAATTGTATACCCATAAAATTTAATCTCCAGTTGTTATTAATCAATTGAAAAACATGATTGTTTAATTGAAGATTAAATTATTTTTATTTTTTTTAAATCATGATTTTTATTAATATTTATATTAATAAATTTAATCTAAATTATTTGACATATCTGAGTTGCAAAAAAAACAGTATGGCACATCAAATCATTACTTTTAATTGGTATTCACCAAGGTTTTGGGTTGCAAAATGCTACTTAACTTTAAATGTTTGTGCAACAACGCCTAGTTTGTGCAGCAGTGCCATTTTTTTGATTACATGGTTCCAAATTCAGATCCACTGACTGTTGATGTCTTGCATTATGATGATGGTAAGCGAACTGTATTCTTTTTGCTGCTATTTCTTGTATTTGTGATTGCGTTTTTAGAATAAATTTACTAAGTTGATCAAAGGATAAGAGATCAATAATTTGCTTGATTAATGCTCTATTAGTTGCAACTCCATGCTCATCAATTATTGGAAAAGTCACTAAACAAGATTCTAATTTTCCTTGATCAATTGTTGCAGTTGGAACCAATCGTCGTATAAGTTCTATTTTTTGTACAAACCTTGACGTATTTATGTCCATGAATAATATTTTATCTATTTGTAATCTACAGCGCGCCTCTTTTTTTAAATTCTTTTCTACAAAACGTGCAGTTATATAATGTTGGTACAGTTGTTTAGATGCGGGTAGAATTGAGCCTCCTTGCTCTTCAATATCATGAGTGGCAACTGTTTTAGGTATACAATAGTCGTTGTATTTTAAATTATCTTCTGATGATAAAGAAGGGATATTCCTCATAATTTTCGTCAAGTATCGTTCAACTGCATAAGAATTATTTAATGGTGATGGATACTGTTTATATATTTTTGCTAACTCTATTAATGCAGCATAATAATATCCATGTGATTGTTTGTTGGTGATTGTTTGTTTCAGGTAATTAACACGATCTATTAAAGAAGCTCCTGGAGTATCCCATCCACATTCCGTCTTTAGCGACGAGTCTTTAATAGAAATATCTTCTTCGGTCAACTGTAATACTTTAATTCCAGGGTCTCTAAATTTATATGTTGCATACCATAAAAAAGAAAAGGCATTTACTAATGATCCAGGAATTACTTTTCTTATTGTCCCGTTTAAATTATATTTTTCATAAAAATCATTTAATTCCTGTGCTGCTTTTATAGATTTTTCTTGTTTATTATTGCTTCTTAACAATAAAAATTGATTTTGAACATTTTGATCCCATATTAATAGGGTATGAAAATTATGTAATGCATGCTCATAATTAGTTCTAGCTAAATCTGTGGGTGCCAAGTACCGCACCACCATGTTTTCACAGTTCTTTTTGAGGCCTTGTTGAATTGGCGCGCTTACATCATACAACTTAAAATAATATGTTTCCGGAGTAATGTTTTGGTTTATAGCAATTGTATATAATATATTTGGTATATCATCGACAGAAGCTAATGTTGCTGATCTCAGAAATAGTATATCATTTTCTCTACGTCTACCTTCCCTATTTACTTTGTATACAATTCCGTGTCTGGCTCCAAAATGCATGTCTTTTGGAAAAGAAAGAATATTAGGCAATTTGTTTAGTTCAACATCTTCTAGATCTAAATATATACCACCGTTCAAGGTTGAAACATTTTGTTCTATCTGTATCTTGCCGTTTATGATTTTATATGCTGTTTTATCAAAAAACCCCAATGCTAATAGTCGTATGATATCAGATGCGATGACTGGCATATTTTTTTGACCAAAGCGTACTATAGCAAATAGCTGATCTAAAAGAGAAACATTGTCCGGTAATTGTCCAGGACATTGTTCTCTAAACCCACGCTCCATAGCTTTAAGTTTTTTGGAAAGTAAAGATGTTTCTATTACTTTACACATTTCTTCCCATATTAATGTAGGGATGTAGATGATCTCTGTACCTACTTTTAGCATTAACCAATGCAACCATGATGGAGGAGCATCAGTATTATTTTCTGACAATTCTTTTGCAACCCTATCTAACAATGCTTTTCTAGGCGCATCTGGATCATTTGGAACAGGATCATATTTATAAAATAATGGTGATGTTTTTAATTTTGTTAACGCTTCTTCGTCTAACCATAAGATAGGACAAGCTAATCCTTTCGTATCAATTTTTTGTACAAACATTTTTGCAGGTGCAATCAGGCCAGTTTCTATAGCTCTTAAAGGTATCTCATTTTTTACCCAAATTCTATGTAATAAGAAGCCCATAAACTAACCTTGTTGAATAAAGATGTAATTATGCACCGAACAAATACTTTAGTAAGAATGTAAAGTAGTCCTAAGCATGTATAGAATACCAATTAGGGGTTAAACAAACAAGGACAATTGTCTCGGCTCAAGTTCGCTACTCTCTCAACAGATACATCATAGGTATGGCCTGGTTCTTGCAATAATACCGACAGGTGCAGCATCATCATTTAGTATGGAATTTAATTTTGATAAATCAGTAATATATCCTTGCACTAATGGTATCGTATCATGTACCAACATCCTACCCCTACAACCTGTTGGGGCGTTTATAAGAACCAATGATACTAGGCTGTCTTTTATTATGTCAGCTATTGCTTGTGGTAGTTGTAGTAGTGTATTAGCAATCTCTTCTTTCTTCTTCATACCATCAATAACCACATTGTCATAAACGGTTGCCGATTCATCTCCATCTCCAAAAAAGGCATCATTAATAACTAAATCCGCTTCTTTTATACTATTTAAATACTTTTCGACGGCAGGGATGATTACAGGTAGTGCTAGCTGTAATTCGTTAGTGCGATGTTCTAGCATATAGTTAAAGATTTTAATCAATGCATCACCTACGGCAACAAAGTTCATGCCGTGACCTTCCAGAGTTTCAAATGCACCATCCTCTTCTTTTACATCTAAGGATATCAAATCAGAAGAAGAGTAGCGACATTGCTGCAAAATATCAATTATTTTAATTATTATTTTGCTTGTTTTTACTTTGTGAGGAAGAACCAATATTTGTCCTAATACCGCTGAGGTATGGCGATCATACTCTCTAGTATCATCACGCAGTAAATGACTTAAGATCCATAAGGTTTGCTTTTCGGTTACTGCATTGGCTGCCAAACTTAAAAGAATAGCTCCTCTTAGTCGCGATCTATTTTTTGCATCTTCTATGATTCTATCCCTTGCATAAATTATAAAGCTTTTTAATTTATCATCAATAAAATCACGTGCTTCTGGTAGATCTTCCCATTCTGTCAATGTATCTAATATATCTCTAACAAGCTCGCCATAACTTCTAGTTATAAGAGATTCTAGTGTTATTTTTTCTAGTCTATCTTTTAGTTGGATCTCTATTCCTTCTGGAATATTAAATTTTAAAGTTGCTAGTATTGGCATAATTAACCCCCCTAAGCTCAATATTTATTCTGCTGCCGTAGGTTTAGATCTTATTTCATTTGTTTCTAAAGTACTCCAGATCCTTGCGTAAGTTAGTAAAACATTTCTAGTATCATGCTCAAGATCCGTGGCAAGTCTATTTAAATCATGAAGCATAGCTTTCATAAAATCATGATATGGCACATACGTCAATAGCTGTTTTGGTTCTGATCCATATAAGGTTTTACTCTTTAATAAAACTTGAGTAATAATTAGCGCAAGATCAGGCATTTCATAAGTCAGCAAGGTTATAGATAATTTTAAATTACAGATTAATGCAAATAATTTAATAATTAATTTGTTAGGCATAGCCAAGGGTAAAGATAGAAAACCTGGTTTAGAGAAAATTTATCTAACATCGGATGGATTAGAATTAAGCTTGCAATCTACTAGTCAAGTTTTTATGCTATTGCAACGGATCCGAGATGCGGCACATAGATTTGCTATCACTTCACATCGTAAAAATCGAGATAAATTAATAAAAAAATAAAATAAAAAAAGATTATATGAATAAAAATGTAAATAAAAAGAAAAAATATATAAATAAATTTTTAAATATACCAAATGGTTTAACTGTATTAAGGATTTCTTTAATACCAATTTTTATAGTTGTATTTTATATACCATGGAAATTTCATTATATTGCTTCGACGATAATATTTATTTTAGCAAGTATAACTGATTATTTAGCTAGAAAATTACAGCAAGAGTCAGCGTTTGGAAAATTTTTAGATCCAGTTGCAGATAAATTAATTATAGCAGTAGCATTAGTGTTATTAGTAGAAGAGCATGCTACTCCTTGGTTTAGCATACCTGCAGCTGTGATTGTTTGCAGAGAGATTGCTGTTTCTGCATTGCTAGGATGGATGGCTGATATTGGTAAAAGTACCAATGTAGCAGTGTCTTTACTTGGTAAATTTAAAACAGCGTTACAAATGGTAGCCATTTGTATGTTGTTAGCAATTCCGCCATATGCTAGCAATATGTTATTACTGGCGTATGGTTGTTTATATTTAGCGGTAATTTTAACTATTTGGTCGATGCTTGTTTATTTATGGGCATCTAGAAAAAGTTTTTAAAATCATAAAGCATTTATATAGGTATTCTTGGGCTAATTCTTGGACTAACTTTTGGGCTCATAGTTTGATTGAATAGTGTAGTTAATGAAAAATCGTTTATTGAATTTGTTGAACCTAATGAATTTTCTAGATCTGCTAATTCTGCTGAATCACCCTCACTGTTGTTTATTTGGTTAGTTGGTAGTGTTGATTTCTCAAATTGAGTTAGCAATGTTGAATGATGATCTTGCAAATCAAGTGCAATTGGTTGTGATAACAATTGTTTATTATTTGCTTGTTCGCCTGAAGTAACATTAGTACTAGATGTAGAGTTATCTATGTCAGACTGAATAATGTTGGTTTTGTGCTAGTTGTATTTAGTGAAGTTGATTGAGATTTTTCATTAAAACATTTAATTTTTTCTACGATTTTATTTAAATTGTGTTCTAATTGTTCAAAATTTTTTTAGCGGCTTTTAGAGGCTGAGAAAGCTCATTTTTATTTATTTGTAAAATGTTTTTAAATTTTTCTTTGATTTCTGTGATGTTTTTATTATTGACAGTTGATGTTGAGCTAGATATTTCTTTTAAACTTTGTATCAAATGTTGTGCAGTATTGAAGTTGATTGAAAAACTTTTATCTAACTCTACAGATAGCGTTAAAAAACCAACTTCAATTTCTTTGATATTACCCATTAATTTAGCAAATTGTATACCCATAAAATTTAATCTCCAGTTGTTATTAATCAATTGAAAAACATGATTGTTTAATTGAAGATTAAATTATTTTTATTTTTTTTAAATCATGATTTTTATTAATATTTATATTAATAAATTTAATCTAAATTATTTGACATAAGCAGAGAGATGCTGCCAGCTTTTTACAATAAGACAACACCTGTTCCTCTAGCTTTACCAAGTAAATCACCAGGACCATTAAGTTAATAGGCACTGTTTTTGTGGGTGCAAAGCAATCCAGAGGCGCAGGTTAATCTAATGTATACCTTTAGGTTTTTAATGAAACTTTTTGACTCTGCCCTCCCAATTATGTTAAGATGTTAACTATTCAGTTGTGTTAAATTAACCGCATACACAAACGTAATGCTATAAAAAAATAAAAACTGGAGATTAATAAATGACAAAAAATAAAAAAAATAGTCATGCAGATAATAAACAACGTACTCCATTCAATGAAAAACAACATCAGACAGCCACTCTAGCTGCACCAAAAACTGATATGACTATTTATCAATTTAATTTAGATTCGGTCCTTGGAGAGATCACTAATTTTGGAATAGAACTTCACAATAGAAAAAAGAGCGGAGTTATAGGACAATTAGAAGACAGTTTCTATACTATGGTTGGTAATTTTATAAAGCTTAGGGAAGTTTTAAATATAGATGAAAAATGGAAAATACTATCTAAAGGTAAACCGATTTTGTCAGAATCTAACTATAATAATACAAAAAAAAATTTTAAATTATTGGTACCTAATTTACCAGCTGAGGATATCGAAAAAACACCTTGTAATATTATTTTTGAGTTAAATAGACATAAACCTTTTACTGATGATTTAAGATTTATATATAGATTCATATTAAATGCCTTTATATCTGAATTGCCAGAGGAAACCAAAAAAGTACTATCTCCACAAGATAAAGAAGAAAAAAGGCTCCTAAAACAGTATGTTTTTTCGTTTTGTTTGGATCACGCTATAACTTGTAATAACTTAGATGCTATAAATATTTTGATCACGGAATACAAGATTTCTGCTTTCGATCAAGTTCGTTTAAATGGTCAAAATGGGTGCCTGCCTATTTTACAGATATTTAACCATAACGGCCAAGAGCCTTGCAGTGTTTCTTTAGCAGAACAAATGCAAAAAGAAAACACCTTAATATATGTATTAAGGTGTTTAAACTTTTCTGATAGTTCCATAACCGCCTCAGAAGTAACATACATATTTGAAAGAATATATGAAAATGGATTGGAACAGGCTTTTAACGCATTATTGCAAAAAAACTCATTCTTACAAAAATTTAAATTAGAGGAAAATCACTTAATACTTTTTGCAATTGCTGAATGTGTTTCTCTCGAGCCGCAAATTAAAATGCATAAGCAATTAATGGCAATGATGTCAAATGTATCACCTGATTGGAAAAGACGAGCAATAGAGGCTAATGTGAAGATTCAGGAACATTCCGACATGCTTAAAACAACATTATCTAAAAGAGGTATTCTGACTGTATCTATGGTAGTAGAGCAAATGTTGTTAGAACAGATCAAGTGTTTATCAGCTAACCATAAAAAAATTGAGCAAATGTTTTTACGTCTAATGGAAGAAAATAAGAAAGCAATTGCCAATTACGAACAGAAAATCAAAGAAATTAACCAGAAGTTAACTCAACAAGAAGAACAAACAGAAAAAACCAATAAAAGAGTTGCTGAATTAACAGGTAATAAAATTATATCTGAAGAAGAGATTGAAAAATTAAAAACACAAATAGAAGGACTAAAAAAAGATTCTAAAGAAGCGATTAGAAAAAAAGACCTTGAATTACAAGAAAAAGAAGACGAAATACAGAAACAACAGAAAGAAAACGAAGCACGAGCAGAAAAATTAGCAGAATCTGAAAGTAAAGCAAAAAAAGCTAATGATGACGCTGATAAATATAGACGTGAACTAACTGGGGCACAAGAAGTGCTAGAGTCTTCTGATACAGAAGGAAGTAAATTTACAATGTGGTTACCTACGCTGGAGACTAGGAGAGGGAGGGACATGCAAAAAATATCTAATCTAGAACGAATAATTCGCGATATTAAAGAACGAGACCAGGCTATGCGTATAATTAGAAAAGAAAGAGCTATAGAAAGAGAAAAGATAATAGAACAGCAGAAAGAGGATTTAGCAGAATTAACAATTAAATGCTCTGATTATCAACAAGCTATAAACGCATTGTCAACTGTAGATGCAGATGCTGGAGAAAAAATAAAAATCGAAAAATTTCTAGAAGATTTTAGATATCGTAATCGAATAGATATTGAAGATCCACAAAAATTACTTGAATATGTAAGTGAGCAACTTACGAAGTTTCGATTATTAACTAATAATAATCGAGGTAGTAACAACGTACGGGCAAGGTCATTTTCAATTGGATAAGACCATCTTTAGGCATACCAAGGCTGGAACTGGATCTGTAGTGCTGTTAATGCATTCCTAGCTATTATCTGTATCAAAATCATGTTTATGATCATGACCGTGATGATCATGGCTATGATTGTGATTATGATCGCCGTGCATTTTTAAAACTTCTTTATGTTTGATTATTTGACGATCTAATTTATCTCTTAATTTATGTAACGAATCATACATATCTGCGCTAGTTGCTTTTGCAAAAAGTGGTTCTTTTTTACCACATAAACATAGTTCTGCTTCAGCTTGTTGTAAGTGCGGATGAATACTGTCAATCTTTAAAGTTACATGTATTGTGGTTATATGATCAAACTTATGTTGTAATTTATGAACCATATCATTGATGGTTTTTTCTAATGCTGGTGTAACTTCAACATGATGGCCTGATATAGTAACATTATTTTTTGACATTATACTAACTCCTATCGCGATTCATTGTATATAAAACAAATTTAAAAATATCATATAAGTAGCTATAAATAACCAATATATTTTTTATATCTTTAATTAAGTATAAGTTAATATAATTTTAGTTGTATTACACGCTAAATTCTTTACCTAAATATACTTCTTTAACTTGGGCATTATTTATGATTGTTTCCATGTTACCTTCAGCAATTAATTTTCCATCGCTCATTATATATGCCTTATCACAAATATCTAATGTCTCTCTAACATTATGATCCGTTATTAAGATCCCTATTTTTTTACTAATTAACTTTTGAAGAATTTTTTTTATTTCAGCAATAGCTATAGGATCAATTCCAGCAAATGGTTCATCTAGCAAAATAAATTTAGGATTGGCAGCTAGTGTTCTAGCTATTTCTAACCGACGTCTTTCGCCGCCCGATAAGCTAATTCCTAAGGTTTTTCTAAGATGAATTAGGTTAAATTCTTTAAGAAAATATTCTAAAAAATTTTGATTAGACTCTGTTGATGCATTATCTGCTATTTCTAAGACTGCTAAAATATTATCTTCTACAGATAATTTACGAAATATAGAAGGTTCTTGGGGTAGATAACCTATGCCTAATTTAGCCCGTTTATGAATTGGTAAAAAAGTTAGTTCTTGATTGTTTAACCAAATTGATCCGGAATCACATTTTATGAGTCCTAAAATCATATAAAAACAAGAAGTTTTTCCAGCACCATTAGGACCCAACAGACCGACAATAGAACCTTGTTGAAGTTCTATAGAAACTTTATTAACGATCGATCGACCATTGTAATGTTTTGTAAGATTTTTTGTTATTAATATATTAGCATGATTATTATTAGATGGATCTATCATATTATTGCTTGTTGTTCCTGTAATTTTTAAATATAAATAAATTAATTAATTAATTAATGTTGATTTTGATATTTTGTTGCAACATTTTTGTGTAACTCTAATTGGTTGTTTTTTAAATCAGCATTCATACCAGTTCCAGTTATTAACAATCCAGGTTTATAAATAGTTACTGATTGTTTAGTAGTTGCTAATTCAGTTTTAGGATCAAATTCTAAATAAGACGTAGTTAATGTAAATCCAGATTTTTTTTTAGTGCTATCGATATGTTGTTGTTTAATATTAACTTGTGAAAATAATTTTATGAGATCTATTTTACCATTTAAAGTTTTATGGATTAAATTTCCAGAATCTGCTGTGATGTTATAAAAATAACTAGGATATTTATAGATTGTAACATTTGGTTGTTTGATAACGGAATGTTGATCTTTTGGTATAAATTTCCAAGATGTAGCTGAAATAAAATTTTTTAATCCACCTTGTTCGTCATAATTATATAATTTTAATTCATGCATATACTCTTGCGCTTCGCTCTGTACAATCTGCTTATCATGAATTTTAAATTGCAATCTTACTAAAACAACTAGCATTATTATTAAAATTAGTGAAATTATATATGAATTTTTCATTTATAAGATCCCGGCTTGTAATAAATCATGCATATTAAAGATGCCAATTATCTGATTATCGTTTATAACTGGCAAGGAAAAAATTCTATATGTTTCCATAAGAGCGACTGCTTCCATAACTAGAGAATCTGGATGAATAGATTTAAATTGTTTATTCATAACATCTATTAGTTTTGTGTTATGAATATTTAAACGCTGATCTATAATTCTTCTTAAATCTCCATCACTTAAAACTCCAACTATTTTTTTACAATTTATATTAGTCGGATTACTGTTGGTAACTAATAGCAAACCAAAACATTTTTTAGACATTTCAACAATTGCATCAAGTAATTGAGTGGTTTCGTGTGCAATAGGAATTTTGTCTCCAGCATGCATAATATCAGCAACTTTTAATAATAAACGTTTACCCAATCTACCGCTTGGGTGATATCTAGCAAAATCATGATGATCAAATTCTCTAGCATGCAAAATACTAATAGCTAGCGCATCACCTATAGCTAAGGCGCAAGTAGTGCTGGTAGTTGGTGCTAAGTTTAAAGGACAAGCTTCTTGCTGTACTTTAACTAAAATATGCAAGTCTGAACATTTAGCTACTTTAGAATTGGCACTGCTAGTTATACCAATGATTTTTATGGAAGATCTTTTTAACATTGGGACTATATTCATTACTTCGTCTGTTTCGCCTGAATTAGAAAAAATCATAACCAAATCTTGGTTACTGATCATTCCAAGATCACCATGAGAAGCTTCGGCTGGGTGAATAAAGAAAGCTGGAGTACCAGTGCTAGCCATAGTTGCGGCAATTTTTCTAGCAACGTGACCAGATTTGCCCATGCCAGTAACTATAACTTTGCCTTTGCATTGCAAAATCAGTTCACAAACTTTATTAAAATTCTCATCTAACATAGGAATTAAATCAGAAATAGCGGTGGCTTCTAGTTTAAGGACGTGGATTGCTGCTGATAAAAAATCAGTTTTGGTTTTCATTGGTTAAGGCCCCAGTATGTTTGTTGATAAACTAAAAGTTAAAATTTTTTCAAATGTATTATACTGTGAGTATATTTATTAATCCCTTAAATTCATACATAAAATATTATGATATTGCCATATTTTTTATTAAATAAAATTATAAATAAAATAAAAAAACTAATAATAATGCTATTTGCTGTATCAATAGTATTGATTTTAGTTAGTCCTTATGCCGTAAGTTTTTATGTAGAAAAAAAATATGATAACTTAATTAAGTTTGCACATAATTTAACTCCAGGAATTAAAATAACTAGTCATTTTAACCGAAAATATTTTCATTCGGTACTAATTACTAAAATACAATTAGCTAATAATGCTTTTTTTGATTATTCTGGAAAAAACATAGCTAATAGTTTAATTAATTATATTCCACAAAACTCAATTGTTTTACAACATGAAATTTTATATACCCCTCATAAAAAATTAATTGCTACTATTAACACGACCATTGTAGATGGATTGCCAAAATTTGCAGATCAAAATAAAAATATCAAATTAGTAACAACCATAGATTTTGACGGGAATATTAAATCGATTATTAAGGGAGTTAATTTTAATTATGCTCTTAATCCATCAGAGAATAATTATTTAGAGACTCAGTCGATATCTATGCATATAGAAAATGATATTAAAAATTTAATAGTACATTTTAAAGTGCCAAAATTAATTTATACAGAACATCATAATAAAACAGAAATGGATAATTTAAATTTTAATCTAACAATAAAAGATTTTTCTAACCCAAATAGTCGCAAGATTAAATTAGTAACTGGACTGGATCGTTTGTATCTCATTGCAAAATCTCAACCAATTTTACGACTCGCAAATCTTAGTATGGAGCAAAATTTAGCAGAAAAATTAACGAATAATTTAACATTTTTAAGATTAAATATTTTGGAACATAAATTTGGTCCATTAGCCACCAAATGGCAGTTGAACAATATTAATTTATCTACGTTGATTAAAAATTTTAATCATATAAGATTACCAATAACTAGTGAACAGATGGATAGTTATAAATTCATAGAAATTGGTAATACTTTTTTAAAGAATCAACCAAACTTATCTGTAGATTTATTGTTAAACATAGGTAATGAAAAATTGAAAGTTTTAAGTGATGTTATGGTAGATACAAAAAATATGGATTGGTTTACCAAAGAAGATATTTTGGATTCGTTGAGTGCTAATATTGCTGCAAAAATTCCTAAAGAAGTTCTCATAGAGTTGGTAACTTTTTTAGTTCAAGAAAAACAAAAAAAAGAAGATCAGTATTATTATTCTAATAAACATAATAAGCATGGTATTAATATGGCTAAATCTTTTGCTTCCAAAGATTTTAAAGAATCACCAAAACAATTAGATAGCCTAGTTTTAGAAAAAATTGCATATTTAATAAAAAATAATATTATAAAAGAGCATGAAGATAGCTTTTCTTTAGATCTGTCTATTGCAGAAGGAACGTTTTATTCTAGGATGAATCCATTTAAAATATTTAGTTTTTAGTAGTTGTTAAAATATATGAGATCTGCCGTTGCTTATCTATCAACCAAAAATTTGTTGCATAATCTACAAATTATAAAGCAAATTGCACCTAATTCTAAAATTATAGCTATGGTTAAAGCCAATGCTTATGGACATGGGTTACGATCGACATCGCTAAGATTACAACATCATCTGGATTTTTTAGGAGTGGCAGCAATTGATGAGGCTTTACAGTTACGAAAAGTTGGTGTAGAAATTCCTATTGTTTTAATGGAGGGTGTTTTTGAACCAGAAGAAATTTCTATTGCGGCCAAAGAAAATTTCCCTGTAGTTTTTCATAGTAAACAACAAATAGATTGGTTGCACCAGTATAGTGCTAATACACATGTTTTTAAACCACTTCATGCTTGGATTAAAATAGATACTGGTATGGGTAGGTTGGGTTTTGGTTTATCTGAGGTTAGCAAGGTTTATGAGTATTTAGCAACCAATACTCATATTGCCAAACCAATAGGAATTATGTCTCACCTAGCATGTGCTGATGATTTTTCTCATAGATTAAATGTTCAACAAATAAACAGTTTCAATAATTTTATAAAAACACCGCAAATTATTAAACATAAAAATTTGAAAAGCTTATGTAATTCTGCTGGTATTTTTAATTTTCCTTCCGAGCATTACGATGTTATTAGACCAGGTTTAGCATTGTATGGAGTGTCACCGATTTTGAATAGATCCGCACAAGAATTGGGTTTAAAGCCAGTAATGACTTTGCAGACTAAAATTATAGCTATTAAAAAATTACCAAAAAATTCCACAGTTGGGTATGGAGCAAGGTTTACTTGTCCTCTAGATCTAAATATTGCAGTAATTGCAATGGGTTATGGAGATGGTTATCCGCGTACAGCGATCGATGGAATGCCAGTTTTAATCAATGGACAGCGTTGTCCAATTATCGGTAGAGTATCTATGGATATGTCGGTTGTTGATTTAAAAAATTGTCCTGATGCTAAAATTGGTGATCCTGTTGTATTGTGGGGAAATAATTTACCAATAGAAGAAGTTGCAAAGTTTACTCAAAATTCTGTGTATGATTTGTTAACTTCTATGCAAAACAGGGTTAAATTTTGTTGGGATTGAGTTTTTGCTGATCGGTGCTTATACAAGCTGATTTTTATTGCTGAAAGAAAAATGATGTGATAAAGTTCTTGAAAAACACAAGCAATATGGAGTAGATGCACGATGCCATCGACAGAAGAATATTATACGTTAGATCAAGATGGGTATAAATTATTACCTAAAGGTATGTCCTTTATTTGCCATTCTTATAGAGAAAAACATAAATTAAATAATATGTTTTCAGCTGCAAATTATACAGAAATGTTCTTTTTGATTGAAAAACTCAAAAAAAATAACAATCGTTTTGGAGTTGTATATAGGAATATCACCCCATCAGGAAGTGGTAGCACTCATAAAGCTGCTATTGTTATTGATGGAGAAGAATGCTTCATTCTTGATCCATTAGGAATTGGGGTTGGTAGTGCAGCAAAAGATTTGCGAAACCATTTGGTTCAAAAAAAATTATTTGATGCAAGTAATATTTATGTTTCAACTGTTATAATTCAAAAAGATAAAACAAGTTGTGGTACATTAGGTTTTCTCTTTCTGAAGGAAGCTCTTAGAATGAACCATTCTTTTAAAGAGTTTATGCTTGCAAACAAAATAATCGATGGTGATTTAAAAACAGTAGATGATTTACCACCAAATTTACTAAAATATATGCAAAGTTTATCTTTATTGAAGAATAAAATAAAAGAAATTAAAGAAACATATGCTTATTATCCAGCAATACCAAGAAAAAAAGGTAACAAGTTAATAGGAATAGAAACATTAGATGAATATGTTGACAGACACACAGTTGAATCAACAGTCGCATCAACAGTTGTATCAACAGTTGTATCTCCTAGTAAAAACAGAACTATTGCTTTAAATAGTAGAGCGAACAAACACATACGTGCAATTGATGATTTATTAAAAAATGCAGAAAAATCATGTAAAGTTGAAGCTGAAATTGCTGAGGTAGCTAAACGATATTATTCAACAGAGGTTTTAAGAAGTGATTGTGCAAAACCATTTCTATTTAGTCCAATAAAAAAACCATCACGAGCTCAAACAGAAGAAGTACACACTCCAAGAGGACAGGAAGCTCAACCTGAATGGATGGCTATTCTTTTCACGAAAACCCCTCCTCGTAATAGCAGTGCTAAATCAACCCCAAAATCATCACCAGCGAAGATGAAAACAGGCACTTCATCATCATCCAACGTTCTAAAAGTTCGTAGTATCAGAGATCCGATTGCGTGTATATCATAGAAATCTGTAAAGTCATTGTAGATAATGATGCAGAAACAAGGCATATATCTGAAATTGTTGCAAATAAAATAAAATTTCAATATTATAATTTAAGTATGAAAACAAACGAATATAATATTGATGATTTTTATTTTAATGATCATGATGGGGTTAAGTTAAACCCTGACGGTATGTCATTGATTTGTTATTATTATAGAAAAAAGCATGGTTTAAATAACCTTTTTGCTGCTGCTAATTATCGTGAGCTGGAAAATATAATCAAAACATTGCTAGATAAAGTAGGTGATGGTCGTTTCGGAATTGTTTATAGAAATATACCTTACCCAGGAATTGGTTTTTCTCATAAATGTGCTGTAATAATACAAGGTAATAATGTAATAATTTTAGATCCATTTGGAGGATCAGGTGGTATTAATTTTGCTAGAATGGGAGCAGATTATATTAAATTGATACTTATAAAATTAGGAAGATCTGATGTAAAAACCTATACTCCTAGGCTGCGTGTGCAAAGTGATTTTTCTAGTTGTAGTACCTTATGCTTTTTATTTCTTAAAGAAGCCCTTAGAATGGGGGATGAATTAATAAATTTTTTAAGTGCGGCTGATGCGGCTGGTGAAGAAGATGATTTACCACCAAGTTTAGCAAAGTATACTCAAAAAACATTATATTTGTATAATTCTAAAGATAGTGGACTATTAAACAAATACCCTGACCATAATCGTTATCAAATTCCAATTCGTAGTAATAGAAGACAAAGTGAGGTAGGTATAAAAACCGAAACATTATGGCAGTATGTTCAATCGCATCAAAAACATCAATCATCGGATGTAAATCCAGTAGCTACAGACAGAGCAGCTAAGCACATACAAATAATTAATGAATATTTAAAAAAATTGACATCAAGTGAATTAGCAACAATATTACAGGAAACTCGTAATCCAACTGAAGAAGAATTGTCTATTAATGAATTTAGATCCATAGATAATTTAATTAGAATCAACGGTTCCAAGAAAAATAAAAAATTATCTTTAGATTGTGATGAACAAGATGGTTTGGATGTTTTTTCTTTGCTAGAAGACGATACTCGGAGTGGTGCTTATTGCAAATTAGCTTGACGCATAATCAAGAAATAATACAAATCTTAGTTTCAGTAGATGATTCATTGGCTTCAACAGATGATCCAGAATATTATTAATTACTTAATACGAATATCGTGCCCATAACGGTCTTATCATCTTGCAGTCTAATCGTATCAGTAATGTTTTCTAAAATTTCAAAATCAAATTGTTTAGCTAATTTTTCGATATAAAAAATACTATGAGTATATCTACCGGTTGTTTGTAATGAAAAGTCTAAGTTTTTATGGTTATTTTTTAAATCATCTAATTCTATATTAAATAAAAATATATTTTTTGAATTATTATTTTTTAACAAAGCATTTTTTATTTTTAAGAAAAAATCTTCTAATTTGCCAATATATGGTAATACGTCTGCGGCGATGATTAAATTAAAATGATTATCTTTAAAAATATTTTGATTTTGCAAATCTGCTTGGATCAGCAAATCATAATAATCACTACTTTTTGCATGTAATAGCATGTTTCTAGAAATATCGATCCCAATTAAGTTGATGCTTGCATCGCGGAAATATATTCCACACAATCCAGTTCCGCAACCTAAATCTAAAGTGTTATTAGCAGTTATAGCTGTAGCATGCTTTGCATATAAACTTCTAAATTTTTCTGGTAAATTGTATTGTAATTTCTTTTTAACATGCAAATTATAGTAAGCTGCATATTGATCAAACAAATCAGCAACATAGTTTGTTGGTGGCTGAGAAGGGTTTTCTTTAGTAATAGAGTGTAGCATGTGTTTAGCAGTTTGATTATTTGGGTTGAGTTGCAAGGCAATTTTAAAATGCTTGGCTGCCAAAATATAATCTTTTTCACGTAAATATAATATTGCCAAATTATGTTGAGCAGACTCTTGATTTGGATTTACTGTAATTGCTATTTGTAAGTGTTCTATAGCTTTAGAAATATTACCTAATTGTAAATAGCAGTTGGCTAATTGTTCTATAAATTCTAAATGAGTCTGGTTAGTTTTTTGCAGCATGAAAGATTTTTCTAAATACGGCAATGCTTCAGAGAAATTTTTAGTATCAACTAATAACATTCCTAAGTTTTGCATGGCATCAATATTTTCTGAATTTAATTGAATAGATTTTTGATAATGCGCAATAGCATCAGGTACTAAATTTTTTTGCACATAACAATTTGCTAAATTAAAGTGCCCTTGCCAATTATCTGGATTTATATTCAGTGATCTTTGGTAATAATAGATTGCGTTATCAATTTGATGAATTCGGTAATATAAACTTGCAATATTATTATAAAGATCTTGGTTATGCGGCTCAAGACGCAATTTTTGATTAAAATCTGCAAGCATTAATTGGATATTTTGTGACATATGTTTTTTTATCAAAATGTTTTTGAGATGATATCATGCAAATATTGGTTTTATATAGTATTTTATATCATCAAGTTTATAATAAACTTGATGATATGCAAAATTTATGGATTAAAAATATTATATTAGGAACGATATATTTATGTCAAAATGTTCAATAATATTTGATTTGGATGGAGTTCTTTGTTGGTCAATTAATGATAATCCAGAAGAATTATTACAATTTAAGAAGCTTCACCCAGAATATCCTATTAATTATGTTTAATTTTGGTATCCCACTAAAAATAATATATACTATTTTCTTATGAATGATATTATCCACGCATTATTACTTGGTTTACTACAAGGTTTTACCGAATTTCTACCAGTTTCAAGCTCTGCTCATTTAATTTTATTACCAAAATTTATGGGGTGGCAAGATTTTGGCTTGCCATTCGATATAGCAATTCATATTGGTAGTTTAGTTGCCATAATTGGTTATTTTTTAATAGATAAAGAATTTAAAAAAAATTTCTCTTTAGCGACATGTTCCAGGCTTTTTTTATTAATAATTTTTGCAACTATTCCTGTAGGTTTAAGTGGTTTATTGTTTAAGCATTTTGTAGAAAATGATCTGCGATCTATCGTTTTAATTTCAATAACTACTATAGTTTTTGGTATAGCATTAGGTTTGGCTTATATCTGGAATCAACGAACTAAAAAAACTTTTAGTATGCAAAAATTATCCATAAAATATGCAATTTTAATTGGTTGTGCCCAAGCGATTGCCATTATTCCAGGGGTTTCTAGATCGGGCATTACTTTAACTGCTGGATTATTTTTGGGATTAAACATGTTAGATGCTGGTAAATTTTCTTTTTTATTAGCAATTCCAGTTATTTTTTTAGCTGGTGCGTTGCAAAGCATAGAGTTAATAATGAACCATCAGTTAGTATTAAACATACCAATAATTATTACTGGATTTATTAGCTCTATGATTAGTAGTTTTGTTTTTGTATTTCTATTCTTTAAATATGTTAGGCAAATTGGTATGTGGCCATTTGTAATTTATAGAATTGCACTTGGTAGTTTATTATGGCTAATTTCTTGTTGATGAAAGATTACTAAACCAATAGTAAATAAAGTCATAGATGCAAAAAAGTGCCAACTAATAACTTCTTGTAAAAATACAAAACCAAATAACGATGCAAATATAGGGCATATGAGTCCGGCAAAAGACATGAAAGTTGCAGTAAAGCGTTTTAATAGCATGCCGTATAAGTTATAACAAACAATATTAGAAATTAAACACATTATTGCTGAATAAACTAAAAATGGTGGCAAATTATTAACTGGGATTGGTGTCCAGTGTTCTCCAGATGAAAATGAATGGATTAAAGCTAAGATCCCACCAAATAACATACTAATGCCATTGGCAAAAATTGGTGAATAATGCAACTCTTGTAGTACTTTTTTTAATATAATCCAGCCATATACTTGACATGCAACCGCGATCAGTAAAACAAGTTCTGCATAAGAAAAAATCAAAATATTACCAGAAGTAAATTCTTCTTGAGTTTGGGTAAACATAATAGGCATTAAGCCTATAAAACCAACAAACATACCTAACCATTTTTTAGGAGATAATGTTTCTTTTAAAGCAAAAAATGCAATGAATGCTGCTAGAAACGGTGATAAGCTGAAAATTAAGCAAGCCTTAGAGGATTCCATATATTTTAATCCCCAAATTTCGCAAATATTAGCTAAATAAATTTGAAAGATTGTTAATAATACTAAATGTTTAATATGTGATACATGAAACTTAGATGTTTTATTGGTAATTTTTGCATAAATAAGTAGCAATACCCCTGCCACACTCATCCTAAATCCTACCAAAAAAAATGGTTCAGAAAAATTTAAAGTTTCTTTTTGTAAAGTAAATAAACTTGCGAATAACGCGAATAATATTATTACTAAATGCATAAACAAATGTTCCTAGATTGATCTATTGATAAGCTGAAAAATTTCTGTAATTGGTATAATTTTTATTTCTGAACTAATTCTGGATTTATATTCCACCATATTGGTTGCTAATAATTTTTCGTTAACAACTATCCTATGTGGAATACCTATTAATTCATGATCTTTAAACATTACTCCTGGTCGTTCATTGCGATCATCTAATAATACTTCGCCATCAAAATTTGAGTTAGTCTGTAGCTGATTATATAAATTTAAACTAAATTCTTTAATTGCATCAGATTGATGAAATCCTATAGGAACAATAACTATTTTAAAAGGAGCAATTATATCTGACCAAATTATGCCATTTTCGTCGTGCATTTGTTCTATACATGCTGCAACTAGTCTAGATACTCCAATACCATAACAACCCATCTGCATTAGTTGTTGTTCACCATTTTGATCTAATACTTTAGCACTCATAACTTCGCTATATCGACTACCGAGCTGAAAAATATGGCCAACTTCTATGCCACGAGCAGTTTTTAAATTTGATGCTTCCATTTTAGACATATTTTTTTGTGCATCTATAAGCTCTACATTTGCTGCATAATCGCTAGTATCGCTATAGACAATTTGATCTTCACCAGATTCTGCAATAACTTGAAATTCATGAGATTTATTACCTCCCATATCGCCATTGTCTGCCAATACAGATCTAAATTTTAATTGTAATTTATTGAAAATATTATTGTATGCAACAAACATTTGTTGATAAGTGTTTTCTAGACAACTTTCGGTTAAATGAAAAGAATAGGCATCTTTCATTAAAAATTCTCTAGCGCGCATAACTCCAAATCTAGGGCGAATTTCGTCGCGAAATTTAGTTTGAATTTGATATAAACAAACAGGCAGCTGTTTGTAACTACTTATAGAATTGCGAATTAAATCCGTAATTACTTCTTCGTGAGTTGGACCAAAACAAAAATTGCGTTTATGACGATCTTGCATTTTAAGCAGCATATCACCATATTTTTGCCATCTACCAGTCTCTTCCCATAAATTAGCTGGTTGTACAATGGGTAATAATACTTCTTGGGCATCAGTTTTATTAAGCTCTGTCCTAACTATGTTTTCTATTTTTTTTAATACTCGTAACCCAAGCGGTAACCAACTATATAATCCAGATGCTAGTTTACGGATTAATCCAGCTCTAAACATTAATTTATGACTAATTAATTCTGCATCGTTTGGGGCTTGTCTTAACGTTGGAAAAAATAATTTTGAAGTATACATATAATTTAAGCTCTAATTATCCTATTTTATTACCCAATGCCGACTGTAAAGTATGCCAAGCAAGTGTGGCACATTTTACCCTAGAAGGGTAGTTTTTTACACCAGTTAACGCTAGTAATTTATCTGGCAATATTGATGGAGTAGATGGTGGTTCTTGATGGTTATTAGAGGTATTAGTATTGATTACAGTGTTAGTAAAATCAATAAATAATTGTAACGCTTCTTCAGTAGTTTTACCGATCAAAACTTCTGTCATAATAGACGCAGAGGCTGTAGAAATGGCACAACCATGTCCTTGAAAGGTTGCTTGAATAATTCTATTGTCTTTAATTGATAAAAATAAAATTACTTTGTCGCCACATAATGGATTGTAGCTTTCAGCTTTTGCATTAGCGTCTTCTAAATATGCGAAATTTCTAGGGCAAGTGCCATGATCAATAATTAATTCTTGGTATAAATCGTTAATACTCATATAAAATTTCCATACATTTCTTTAATCAATTTTGCATTTTTATTCGCAAAGAAACTTCTCCACTAGCAATAGTATATAGTTTAGAAGTACTATCATCTAATATTACTTCTAATAATAAATATCCTTGTTCATTAATGCCGCGATGTATACCAGAAATAATATTTTCTCCAGAACTTATAGTTACAAGTTTTCCACAACTATAATCTGCAGTTTGCCATTCTTTAATAAATGATTGCAAACCGTTATTTTGGAATAAAAATATCGCATCTAATATAGAGTTTATTAACAGACCAATTAATCTATTTCGTTCTGGAGTTTTTTTAGTAATAGTTGTTAAATCAATGGGAGATACATTATTACATTGAGACACCAATAACGGCATCTCAATGTTCAAATCAATGTTCAAACCTAATCCAATTATTACATTATATAGATCTTTACATTCATTAGCCGGGAATGTTTCTATTAAAATACCAGCCAACTTACGATCTTGCCATAAAATATCGTTAGGCCATTTTAATTTAATGTCGTTAATACCATATTTTTTTAAGGTACGATTAACTGCTACAGCAATTGCTAAACTTAATCCAGACAATTGATTTATATTAAATTTAAATTGCCATAAAATTGATAAATAAATATTGCCAATCGGCGAAAACCAAACACGATCATTGCGAGCTCTACCTGCGGTTTGCTTTTCAGCCAAACAAAAAATTATTTCATTGTTGTTTTTGCTTACACATTCTAATAAATAATTATTAGTAGACGGTATTTCGTTAAAGATAACAATTTTATGTTGTTCAAGATATTTATGATACTTAATATCTGTATTAGCTATAATTTCGTTTATATTTAATGGTTTCATTTAACTTTACCTTCTCTTCACTGCAATTAAGTTAAGCCATCCACCCGGCGGCTAAAGCCGCCACCCTCCTTCGAAGCGAAGGAGGGTTAACTACAAGCAACTTAATGATTTTTTTATAAAAAAATTAAAAAAGTTTACATATTAATATAATTTTAAATAATTAATTTGAAATTTGTATAAATCTAACCCTCCTTCGCTTCGAAGGAGGGTGGCGGCTTTAGCTGCCGGGTGGATGTAACTTAATGGTAGTTCCCATCTCCCACAGAATGGGGGAGATGGAGTGAGGATATTAAAGTATTTATCATTCATTAGCTTTGCTAGATCTTTTACGATCAACAGGATTTAGTTCTACTTTACGAAGACGAATTGATTTAGGCGTTACTTCAACTCGTTCATCATCTTCTATATAAGCAATAGCTTGTTCTAGAGTCATAATTACAGGTGGAGTAAGGCGTATTGCATCATCTTTACCAGATGCTCGCATGTTGGTTAGTTGTTTGCCTTTAATGGGGTTTACTTCTAAATCGTTATCACGGTTATGTTCGCCAATAATCATTCCTCGATAAACACGCTCACCATGACCAATAAACATATTACCACGATCTTCTAATTTCCATAGTGCGTAACCTGCTGCATCACCATCTTCCATAGATACTAATACGCCATTACGACGACCTTCGATAGTACCGCGATATTCTCCATAAGAATTAAATATACGATTCATAATACCAGTACCACGAGTCTCAGTTAAAAATTGACCATGATATCCAATTAAACCACGAGATGGTCCTATGAAAGTAACCCTAGTTTTACCTGCACCAGACAACCGCATGTCAGTCATTTCTGCTTTTCTTAAACTTAGAGACTGTACTATAACACCCACAAATTCATCATTGACATCTACTTGAATTTCTTCTATTGGTTCTAAACGAGCATTATGTTCATTAGTTTTATATAAAACACGTGGACGGCTAATAGATAATTCAAAACCTTCTCTTCGCATAGTTTCTATAAGTACTCCGAGCTGTAATTCTCCACGCCCAGCTACTTCATAGGCATCCTTATCAGCACTTTGAGTTACTCGGATTGCGACATTACCTTCGGCTTCGCGCATTAAACGTTCACCTAACACTCTGGAGGTTAATTTTGAACCTTCTTTCCCCGCCAGAGGTGAGTCGTTAATAGAGAAAGTCATGGCTAAGGTTGGTGGATCAACAGGGGTTGATGAAATAGCTTCCATGACTTCTATAGCACAAACAGTATCTGCAACGTTTGCATTATTTAATCCGGAGATAGCAATAATGTCTCCTGCACTGGCCATGTCGATTGGCAGTCTTTCTAGCCCTCTAAAAGATAATATTTTACTAATACGACCATTTTCTATAAGCGTACTTTCTCTATTTAATACCTTAACAGTTTGATTAATCTTCACTGTTCCACAATAAATACGACCAGTTAGCACTCGACCAAGATATGGATTGTATTCTCTAGTAGTAATTAACATAGAAAAAGGTCCATCAGGATCACTATCTGGTGCTGGTACGTGTTTTAAAATTAAATCAAATAAAGGAGAGACATCTTTATGCTCATCTTCTAATTGCATAGCCGCCCAGCCAGCTCTGCCTGATGCATACATAATTGGAAAATCTAATTGTTTATCGTTAGCACCAAGTGCCATAAACAGTTCGAACACTTCGTCAACTACTTCGCTAATTCGTCTATCTGGACGGTCTACTTTATTAATAAGTACAATTGGATTTAATCCTAGTTTAAGAGCCTTAGATAAAACAAATTTAGTTTGCGGCATTGGGCCTTCCGAGGCGTCTACTAATAATACAACGCCATTAACCATAGATAAAATTCTTTCTACTTCACCGCCAAAATCTGCATGGCCTGGGGTGTCTACAATATTAATTCTAATATCTTCGTTAGTGTGAGTATCGTGCCATAGGAGCGATGTACATTTAGCTAAAATTGTAATGCCACGTTCACGTTCTAGATCATTAGAATCCATAGCACGTTCTGCAACTGCTTGGTTTACTCTAAAGGTACCGCTTTGTTTAAGCATACTGTCGACTAATGTGGTTTTACCATGATCGACGTGGGCAATAATTGCGATATTACGAATAGCTACAGGCATTTTGTCCATCTCTCTGACCCTTTATACATATATAAGGGCCAAATTATACAGTAGTTGCTTTGAAAATTAAACTGTCTTTCTAAATTCGTATGGCTTTTCAAGCCTACCGATAGCTCCGCCAACTCAAGCTATGTTTACAACTTTGCTCTCTATGGTTCCATCGATCGATAGCTTCAAGGGCTGCAAGCGTAATTCCTGCACTTTCAAATGCTGTTTTGAAAAATTTTATGTGTGCACGAAACAATTCATTACTACTACTACCATGAGGTTGTACAACTGTAGATTTTTCACCATTAATGGTAACTATACGATGTGAACCTTTTTTACATTCTATACTTCCACCAAGTTTTCCAACCAAGCCACATAAAGATGAATATTTTAGGCATTTCGCTTGACCACTTAAAACTTCTTCTAGCAATTCTTTGTCGTTCGATTCTAAAGTATCAATCTGTTGTTTAACCATATCGCTAGTCTCTATGGTATGGTGCTTGTCGTTATTGACATTTTGCTCATTATGTTTTGGTGGTACTTGCTTTTGACTTCCAATACTAAACAAACAAGTTGCTGCGCGTTTATTACATTTATTTTCTAATAATTCCAATGACATCAGATAAGAAAGACAGCGCTTTATATGTTTGTATACAGTATTGCATTCAGTGTTGCACTCAGATTTAATCGTACCACGTATGGCACTTTCGGTTATTGTTGTCTGCTCTAATTGATAGCTTAACTCGAAAAGTTTTGCATTATGATTCCATTCTGCATATTGAACTGAGTCTAATAAAATACTATTTAATTTTTGCAATTCATTATTTTCTTGTTTAACTATCTTTTGTCTGCAATCATTTTCTTCTATACAAAAGCGCGCCAGATGCTCTTTTTGCTTTTTTTCGGTAATTTTCCATGCATTAAACTTAGTTTGATTAAAGTATTCGCTTAGAAATGCTACGGCTTCACATAAGAGCACGGTATTATAAATATGTTTACCTCTCTCATTATTGTTTTTTGTTGCTGCGGCCTCTGTTTCACCTATTTTAAGTTGTGGCGGAGTACGACATTCTTCTTCGCGCATTTTACTATAATGTTTTTTATGTTTCTTAAATTTTTCTCTATTTTGTTCAGAAAAAGCATTAAGCACATTTGTTACAAAACTACTATCATTAAGCAGTTCTGTTATTGGGTGTTTACTTAATTTTCTTTCTAAATATTCGCTACTCAATATTTTGTATAACTTCTTGTTATTATTATCAAATAGAGCTTCGTGCGTATCTTGCATAGTTTTGCTAACATATGGTTTCAAAATACTAGTTATTGTTTCATAAAAACCAGTTTCCAAAAATTTGTCACTTTGAGAATAGTTAGATTTCATATCTTTTTCTAAAGATAGATCCCAGCTAAAATCAAAGAACATTTCTTCTAAACTTTCTTTTAGCTTTAGTAATTTTAACTCATCAGATACATGATGAGAATCTATCACAGACTGTAGTTTCTTTATTTTTGCAGAAAAATCTTCATAATTTTTTGCTGCCTTTACAGCCTCTTGTAATATGCTGTTTTTAAAGTCTAGAAATTCATGTTGCTGTACTAATTGATTATTCTTAGACTGTGACGTTAAAAATCCTTTACTGGGCGTAACGTTAATTAAATCAAATACTATTTCAGTTCGTCGATGTATTGGTAAGTTGTCATCTATGTCACATATAGCTTCTGCTAATGTAGAATTGTACTTATGTCGCACATCTATTATTTCTAAAACTTCAATTAAGCAGCTCGTTATTTTTGCTATTTGTTGAGTGGTACTTTCGGTTGGTTCTGTTGAGGAAGAAGTTATAGTTGGCATACACCAATCTCCTAGTAATTTTTTTATGTTATTTTATAGTTATTTTTTAGCGCTACTATATCACTATGTCATGCCAATTACAAAAAAACCTTAAAAAAAACAGTGCAACATATTATTTATCCTACTTAAAGCCTTGGCCTAATGTTACCATCTGTTACTGGGATCAAAGTATAAGGTTTAATTGTAAAATTTTTAATTAAACTTTATACTTCATCAAATATTTACTATTAGTTAGCGTAATTAACAATGATTCAAATAGACAATTTAACTTTATTTTTGGGAACAAGATGTATTTTCGAAAAAGCCCAATTTACTGTTTATCCAGGACAAAAAGTAGGAATAATAGGTAAAAACGGAGCAGGAAAAACTACCTTATTTTCCTTACTAAGGAATGTATTATCCCCAGATAGAGGTCATTGCCAAATACCAAAATCTTGGCGTATTGCGTATATTCCCCAAAGTTTACCAGAAGGCTCAATGACTGCCTTAGATTATGTTTTGTCTGGTGATAACGAGTACATAGTTATTCAAAATAAATTATCAATAGCCGAACAACAAAATGATCATGCAGTAATTTTACAAGCTCATGACGAATTACATTTAATTGATGGGTATCGAATTCCTGCAAAAGCTGCCAATTTATTAAAGGGGCTAGGATTTTTAGATTCATCTATGCAGCAACCGCTAGATAGTTTTTCTGGTGGATGGCGAATGAGATTAAACGTTGCAAAAACATTAATGGCAAGAGCAGATTTGTTTTTACTTGATGAACCAACCAATCATTTAGACTTGGATGCTATTGTATGGTTAGAAGAATGGGTAACCAATTGTCAGGCAACCGTGTTATTAATAACTCACGATGCTGCTTTTTTAGATGCTGTTCCAGGGCATATTCTATTAGTTGATAATAAACAATTTACTTTATATAAAGGTAACTATTCATCATATATAAGTCAAAAATCAGCAACTCTTGCCTTGCAACAGGCCTCTTATGTAAAACAACAAAAAACTCGTGCTCATTTACAGAGCTTTATTGATAGGTTTCGTGCCAAAGCTTCTAAAGCTAAGCAAGCTCAGTCGCGCATAAAAGCTTTAGAAAAATTACCAGAATTAGCGGCTATTCAGGAGCAATCTTCTTTTCAATTTGAATTTTTTAATGTAAATAATTGTCCAAATCCATTGTTAAATTTAGAAAATATTGAGTTTGCTTATCCAGCAGCCAAATCTAAAATAATTTTCAAAAAAATAAATTTTTCTATTCGTCCTGGTGCACGCATTGCATTACTAGGTTTAAATGGAGCAGGAAAATCTACATTAATGAAATTATTAGCAGGTACGGAATCACCCCAAAAAGGCACTAGAGATCTTGGTCCTGGTTTAAAAATCGGTTATTTTGCTCAAGAACAAGCTGAAGAATTTCCTACCAATGAGACGCCTTTATCTTGGTTTACTGAAGTTTCTAAGAATAACAATCACAAAGAAATTCGTGGTTATTTAGGGCGGTTTGCTTTTAGCGATGAACGAGCTTTGCAACCCATTGCTACGTTATCTGGTGGAGAAAAAGCTAGGCTTGCATTATCCTGGATCGTTTGGCAAAAACCACAGCTACTTTTGCTTGATGAACCAACAAATCATTTAGACTTAGACATGCGTCAAGCTTTATCTATAGCGTTACAATCTTTTTCTGGAGCTATGGTGCTTGTTTCTCACGATCGTAAATTAATTATCAATACTGCAGATGAATTGTGGTGGGTACATAATGGTGTAGTTGAACCATTTGTTGGAGATTTAGAAGATTATGAACAACGTTTAAAAAAAGCTAGAAAGCTGTTGGCGTGAAATAGTACAGCATATGGTTGTCATTTAGTTGACAAATATTGGTGATTGTGAAATAATTTTTTCCTATAAAAATTAAGAATAAAAACAATTATAAATATTGGAGAATCGTGCATGTTTAGACAAAATCAAGAATTGAACCAAGAAATTTTAAGACAAGCAGAAAATTTAATAGCAACAATCAATACTGAACTAGTTAATAATTTTGCCCAATTAAATAATCCAGCTATAAATCAACTAAGATTTACTACTACGAGTCGTGAATTTTTAGTTGGCCTTGCAAACATTGCATGTACATCAGATTTCGAAAAGCAAGCTGAAGTAGTATCAGCAATTATGGATTTACAAGGTATGTTAGATAATTGGAAAACCATTATTGACCAAACTATATTAAATTTTAGAGATACTGTTTTAGCTGTTATAAGACACCTTGACAGAAGTGCTGTTGAACATTTACCAGCTGCTCCTAAAAAAGAAGAAGATGAATTGGAAGCTGCATTAAGATTATCTTTAGAAAAGTCTGAAGAAGAATTATTAGCAGCGGCATTGAAATTATCTTTAGAAACAGATACTTTGCAACCTGGAAACCGTCTTATTGATGAAGAAAATTATGATCAAAAACTTATAGCAGCAGACATAGTTGCAAGTCTTTCGAAAGAAGAAATTGCAAGATTACAAAAACAAGACGAAGACGAAGTTAAATTGGCAATGGCAATGTCGTTATTTGCTAATATTAATGTAAGTTCTTTACAACCAGAAGTTCAACAACAATTACCAGTTGCTGCAGTACCTGTTTTAGCTCCTGCTGTAGAAGTTGTCGAACAACCACAGGTTGTGGTGGCTCAAAATCAAGAAACTCCAGTTGTTTTTTTTAGAAGAGAAGATAATGCTAGACTGGCGATAGAACGAGAAGAGAGAGAGTTACGTAAAGTTTTAGCACAAAACAAATTAAAATTTGTATAGAATTTTAAGGTTGTCTGCAATTTAAAAACCCACTTGGCCGCTTTCACAGCGGCCATCTTCATTTATTTAGTTAAATTTTACTAATTAAACAAACTAAATTATAATAAAAATATAATAATAAGAAAAAACAAGTAACTGGAAACATCTTATGACATCACTGCAATATGTAGAACTCGAAGAACAGCGACCTACTGTTGATGCAACTTTTATAAAATACGAGAACTCTAATGATGATGATTTGGTGCTTCAATTAGAAGCAGAAAAGGCTAATAATTATAAATTGAGCCATGCATTAAAAACATCTAATTATAATTTGAAACGTGCTAATGAACATTTGCATAATGTTAAAAGATTAAATCATAAGCTAGAACAAGATGCTGAATTTTATAAAATTCAGGTAATAAACTTAAAAAATATTAATACAAAATTTATTCGTACTATTAATAATCTTCAATCATATCGTGAATATGTAGCGCAATTGTTAGCTAAAAGAGCTCGTACTACAGTTCGAGTTCAACGTCTTATAAAAACCGTTAAAAATATGCAAAATATTATTAAGAATAAAAATGCTATTATTTTTAAAAAGAACCTTAACTATGATATTGTATTGCAACAAGCTGCTCGTATCATAAAAGATAGCTATAGTATATAATTTTGGCTGTTTCGGTTTTTTGATAGTAATGGTGTTTTATAAAGATGCATAAAGAAATTAAGAATACAAATAAATTAGACAAATCTAGCAATGCTCAATGTTTATCTAAATCTATTCTTTGGGAACAAATGCAAAAATATTATGAGCAATTGGGTCCTGATGCCTGGCAAGAAGATATTGTTCCGTATCAAATAACTAGCAATAAATTACTTGCGCATTTGTATGCAACTTTAATCAATTCAGCTATTTATGATCATATTTGTTATCAATCACAGAATACGAATAATAATGTTAACTCAAAAAACACAGACAACACCGAACCATTTTATATATTAGAGTTGGGAGCTGGACACGGAAAATTTAGTTTTTATGTTTGCAAATTTCTAGATTTTTTAAATTTATATAATAAATTTAAAATTGTATATATAATTTCCGACATTTCTCAACAAAATATAGATGCATGGCAAAAACACCCACAGCTGCAAAAATATATAAATAATCAACAATTGGACTTTGCTAAATTTAATGCAGAAACTGATCAAACTATTTATTTAATAAATTCTAAAAAAACAATAGGAAAGCAATCATTAAATAATCCAATGTTTGTGATTGCTAATTATGTGTTTGATACTTTAGCTCATGATGCGTTCAGATGCCAAGATGGTCAACTATTTGCTAGTACTATAGATTTAGATAATAAAAACTTTTCTTTTGAGAATTTTAAATATAAATATTCTCATGAATTAATTGATGATAATTATTATAATCAAAAAACATATAACTTAATTTTATTAGAATATCAAAATAAATTAAAAAACGGATCGTTTTTGTTGCCAATAGGAGCATTGCAGGCAATAGAAAATATTAAAAATTTTTCTAAGCAAAATACTATTTTTTTGGTTGCTGACAAAGGGAATATAGATTTGGCCGATTTTTTAAGTATAGAAGATCCAAATATTGCAGTACACGGATCAATTTCTTTTATGGTTAACTTTCACGCATTAAAAACTTTTTTTGCCTTAACAGAAGGCAGTAGTATGATTACTCCTAATTCATATACAGATTTGCAAATAGCTTGTTTTATAGCAAATAAAAATAAACATACAAATGATTTGCTTACTTTTACTGCTAAGCAAGCGTTATATGATGTTAATCCACAAAATTTAATAAATTTATGTTATTCCAATGATTCAATAAATCATTGGAATAATTTAGAGCAAATACTTGCTGTATTAGCTATTAGCAAATGGGATCCAGATTTGTATTACGATTTATCTGATCAACTTCTGGATTTTATAGAAATATCTATCAAAGAAGAACAATTTAACATGGAGCAAGAACAAGCCATAACTTATGGGTTAGAGTTAATTTGGGAATATTTTTTTAAATTAGAAAAGAATCAAGACTTACCATTTGCTTTAGCTAACACTTATTATGCATTAGAAGAATTCGAATTAGCATTAAAGTTTTTTCAAATTTCTGCCCAAGAATTTGGGGAAACGGTAGAAGTTTGGCATAATATTGCATTATGCTATTATGAATTAGAGAATTTTACATTAGCTCGAACATATACTCAAAGAGCTTTAAAAATTAATCCAAGATATTTAGATGCTAAAAAGTTATTATCTGAACTAACGGAAATGGTTTAATTATGACAAGCAAAGAACTCGTACTTTTAAACGAGCGTCTGTTTGGGCGTAGCGAGTTTAGCGAGTGAAGAATGTACGAGTTCTTTGTGTAGGCCCTTAAGAGGAATTTATGTTTAATATAGCAGTAGTTGGTGCGACCGGTTTAGTTGGTAATACTATAGTTGAAATTTTAGAGCAAAGAAATTTTCCAATTAAAAAATTATTTTTATTAGCAAGTTCTCGATCAGCAGGAGACACTTTACTATTTAAAAATAGACCAATTGAAGTACATGATTTGGCTAATTTTGATTTTAAATTAGAAAAAATAGATATTGCATTTTTTTCTGCTGGTGGTTCAGTATCTTCTAAATATGTAAAAATTGCAGCAGCAGCTGGTTGTATAGTTATAGACAATACATCACATTTTCGTTATCAAAAAGATATTCCATTAATTATACCTGAAGTAAATCCAGATGATTTGGAGATCTATAAAAATACAAATATTATAGCTAACCCTAATTGTGCAACCATTCAATCACTATTAGTGCTTAAACCTATTTATGATTTAGTTGGAATTAGTAAAATTGATTTTGTTACTTATCAATCAGTTTCTGGAACCGGGAGAGCAGCTATCTCTGAATTGGTTATCCAGACAACTAATGCGTTAAACGGTAGACCAACAGAGCCCAAAGTTTATCCGAAACAAATTGCCTTTAACATTTTGCCACATATTGATGTCTTTGAAGAGAATGGGTATACCAAAGAAGAAATGAAAATGGTATGGGAAACCCACAAAATTTTACACGATGATACCATAAAAATCACAGCAACAACAGCTAGAGTGCCAACTTTGTATGGTCATTCGGTTGCAATGCATATTGTTACTAAAAAACCAATAAAAGCAAATCTTGCAAGAAACACCTTGTCTAAGGCGCCTGGCGTTACTGTTATGGATGATCCAAAAAATAATATTTATCCTACAATTATACCAGATACAATTGGGTCAGACCAAACAATGGTAGGTAGAATTAGAAATTTTTTAAATGATGATAATGGGTTAGCCATGTGGGTAGTAGCTGATAATGTGCGTAAGGGAGCTGCGTTAAACGCAGTACAGATTGCTGAGATGTTATTAAGTAGACATATGCTAAAATAATGAATATGAGGCACTTAGTGGATTTTAAGAAAAACATTAACTTTTTAATAAAGTTTGGCTTGCTTTTAGTAAGTTTTATCGTAAGTAATTCTTCGATAGCAATTGGTTTAGGAGATATTAAAGTATATTCTAATTTAAATGAACCACTAAGTGCGGAGATAATATTAACTGGAGCAGATGAGTTAGACACAAACAATATTATTGCAGAACTTGCAAGTCCTAAAGATTTTATGCGTACTGGAATACCGCGGCCATTTTTTTTAAGTAAATTGAAATTTGAAACAACTAGGAATAATGGTGTTACAGTAATACGTATATCAACTACAAAGGCGGTTAAAAACCCTTTTTTAGATTTTTTAATTCAGTTAGTATGGCCAGAAGGTAAAATAATTAAAAGTTATACGGTATTATTAGATCCACAAACAGATCACCAAACAAGACGTGAATCTCCTATAAGTAAAAAAACTGGGTTAAATGAACCTAGTAAAAGTTTAAGTTTATCTCAGCAAATTAAAGTGGAAGGCACGAACACTAGTGATGCCATTTTTGCTACTTCTCTGGAAGAATCAACAGAAAATGAAGCGTTAACTTCAAGCGCACATAAATTTCCATCAAAAAATATAGCATCAATAGATAGTAATCCTGTTCAAGAACATCATTCAACTGCTATGTTAGCAACAATAGATACAGATGAACAAATAGAAAAAAAGAATGTTCATAACAATTTTGATAATGTTCAAGATGGTGCTTTAGCAAAGGCAGTTTCGTCGTTATTAGTATTTTCTGAACAATCCAAACGACCTAAGATTAATTATGAAAAGTTGTTAGATTTGAAACCAAACACTATTCCTGTACATAAAGATGCAGAAAAATTAGCAGAAAGTATTGCCATGAAGCAAATAAATTCTGAATTAGATTCCTTACGTAATAAAAATTCTGAGAACATTGAATATTATCAATCTGAAACAACTCATAAAGAACCATTAGTTACTAATACTTATTTAGAGTTGATTAAAAAATATGGAAATGACTTATTGTGGGCATGTTTTTTAGTTTCTACTACAATTTTTTTATTTCATAAAATGATGGTTTCTAATCAATCTGTCGATAATTTAACACCTCAATTGTCTACAGCATCTAATTTTTCAAATACTGCACAAAATACAAAATTTAACGAAGAATTTGTTCACAATCATCATGATGTATTTTCTAATTTAACATCTAGTACCGAACAAGATGAATTAGATAGCTTATTAAAGCAAGCAAGTATTAGGAATAATGATTTTTCTTTAGCTAGAAATGAAGAGTTAGAATTAAAGATAGCATTAACTAAACAATATATAGAAGCTGGTGACAGAAAAAGTGCTAAAGATATTTTACAAGACATAACAGTTATTAAAGATCCAAAATATCAAGATCAGATCACTACTCTTTTAAAATCCATTATATAAAATGTTTCGTATAGCTTTATCTGTAGAGTATGACGGAACTAATTATTATGGATGGCAAAGTCAAAAAAACACTAATTTACCGACAATCCAACAACAATTAGAAGTTGCCATATCACGTGTGGCCAATCATAAGGTATCTATTATTTGTGCAGGTAGGACAGATGCTAAAGTACATGCTATGTTTCAAGTATTACATTTTGATACTACTGTCCAACGTAAAATGGATTCTTGGATTTTTGGAATTAATAGTTATTTACCGTTAGATATACGCGTTTTATCAGCTCAATCTATGCCTCTAGAATTTCATGCTAGAAGATCTGCTTTATATCGTACTTATAATTATTTTATATATAATTCTAAAATTAAACCAAGTTTATTTAGAAATTATATAACTTGGCAATATAAAAATTTAAATGTTGATATTATGCAAGAAGCTAGTTGTTTTTTGGTAGGTGAGCATGATTTTAGAAGTTTTAGAGGAAAAGATTGTCAAAGTAAAACCACAATTCGCAATGTCCATAATATAAAATGTCATAGACAGCAAAAGTTAATTAAAATATCAATTACTGCGAATGCTTTTTTGAAACATATGGTTAGAAATATAGTGGGGGTTTTACTTCATGTTGGTCAAGGTAAGGGTAACCCATCGCTAATTAAAGATATCTTGCTAGCTAAAGATAGAAAAGCAGCTTTTATTACAGCTCCGCCCGAGGGTTTATATTTAACAGCAGTAGGTTATAAAGAACCGTTTAAACAGTTAATCCAAAACGAGCAATTCAGCCAGTTTGCGAGATTTGGATTTGTAGAATAGAGCTTGTTTTACTCGCATACACGAGCTGTGCTCAAACAGACGTTAGTTCAAAAGTACTGGTTCTTTGCTTAGGTTCATAAAGCAGATGTTTTATATTGATCTTTATGATAAATTTACATTTTAATATAATTTGAGATTAAAATATGAGTTGGTTTTCACGATTTATACCAAAAATTAAAATATCTGATACAGCAAAAAAAAACACTATTCCAGAAGGTTTATGGAATAAGTGTCCAGAATGTGCTGCATTTTTATTTAAAAATGAATTAGAAAAAAACTTATATGTTTGTCCTAAATGCAATTACCATATAAGGATTAAAGCTAGGCAGCGTTTAGATTTTTTCTTAGATCCAACCTTTAGGCAAGAAATAGCAGCTAATTTAAAACCTACAGATACCTTAAAATTTCGTGATACTAAAAAATACAAAGATAGGCTAGTTGATTCTCAGAAAAAAACTGGAGAAAATGACGCCTTAGTTGTTATTAAGGGTACTTTACACGGATTACCAATTATAGCGTGTGCGTTTGAATTTAGCTTTATAGGTGGTTCTATGGGTGCTGTAGTTGGAGAAAAATTTGTTCAGGCGGCAGAGTATAGTTTGGCTGAACGAGCACCATTAATATGCTTTTCTTGTAGTGGCGGCGCTAGAATGCAAGAGTCATTAATTTCTTTGATGCAAATGGCTAAAACCAGTGCTATTTTAAAAAAACTATCTAATGAAAAAATTCCATATATATCGGTTTTAGTGGATCCTTGTACTGGAGGAGTTTCTGCAAGTTTAGCCATGTTGGGTGACTTAAATATTGCAGAACCAAGGGCATTAATTGGCTTTGCAGGTCTTAGGGTAATAGAACAAACAGTTAAAGAAAAAAAAATGCCAGAAGGGTTTCAAACTAGTGAATTTTTAATGGAAAAAGGATTCATAGATCTAATTATAGATCGTCGTAAACATAGAGATACAATCTATAGTTTATTATCTAAGTTAGCAGCAAGACAGAATAAAGGTATGCTTAGTTAAATTGTACGGTATGTTATATAATGAGTATAATAATTTTTAAATTTTAGATAAAATCAAAGTAATTAATAATTAAATTATAGAGCTATAATATGCAAATTAACGAACTAGATTGTATTATATTATTGCTGCTCTTCATTTCTGGTATGATTGGGGTTTTGCGTGGTTTTGTAAAAGAAACATTACAGTTGGTTAGTTTATCATTGGCTGTATTTAGTGCATTTTTCTTTAGAAGATATTTAACTTTTATATTTACATTCGTTGAATCCAGTTTTGCTAAAGAAATTATGGCTGGGACTCTTATTTTTATTTCCATGTTTATTTTAGGAAGTATAGTAGTTTATTTAATATGTCAAACTATAAAAATGCAAGGGTTTGGTAAGTTTATTGATAAAGTATTAGGTCTTGGTTATGGGGTTTTAAGAGGCGGGTTAATTTTGATGTTCGGTATTATGTTGGTAGAAAAAAATAATAGCATAATGAATCATGGATGGTGGCAAAATTCAATTTTATTAGACAAAATACAGCAAGTATCAACAAGTTTATCTAAATCTATACCAATTGATTGGAAAGAAAAAATCAATCAATTAGCAGAGTAAAATATATGTGGAACAAACATTGAGATGCCAGATTTGATAAATCCTGACAGTCTAAAATCTGATGAAAATTTTTTAAAATTCATAACAGATCTTTATAATAATCAATCAGTAACAATTAATATTAAAAATTTAGATGAATGTAAAAAAATGGCTAGATATGTTGCTTATTATTCTGAGCAATATGAAGATCAAAATATAAGTAAACCTTCGCATTTAATGGTTGAGATGGCTATTAATGAATTACTTATTAATGCAGTTGAGCATGGAATGTTAAATATTGACTATAACGAAAAAACCAAATTATTACAAAATCAACAATGGAATGATGGATATATTGTTGAACGATTATCAAAATTACCAGACGATAAATTTGTCACAATGAATTTTAATTTGAATAAAGAAACTAAACACATAAGTGTGTCTATTAAGGATCCAGGTCTTGGCTTTAAGTTTGATACAACAACAAATTCAGATAAATTGCTACCTTACCATGGGCGTGGATGTAAATTAGCAAGGAGTATACTTGAAAATATGGAATATCATGGTAATGGTAACGAAGTAAGATTTAAAGTTTCTGTTGATCTTGATTTGCTAAAGAAAGCTGTAAATTCAGAAGAAAGATCAGAACAAACAAAAAAAATAGTTATATTTAGTACAATTAACTCTGATGGACCAGCAAATGATATACCATCATCAGATGAAGTAAAAAATAAATTAAAAAAATGAATAATTCCAGTAAATTTATAAATTCATCAAATCAAGCTCAACTATATAATTTGCAGCTTAAATTATTGTAAATTTATAAAATTTTTATATATGAATATATTTTTTTTAGATCAAAACATAAAACGTTGTGCTAAATATCACTGTGATCAACATGTTATTAAAATGATTTTAGAGTCAACTCAAATTTTAAGCACAGTATTATCTTTACAAGGTATAAAAACATTATACAAACCATCACATCAAAAACATCCTAGTGTTATATGGACATGTGCAAGCTTACAAAATTGGCTTTGGTTGAGAGAGCTTGTATTTCTTTTAAACGATGAATATAAATATCGTTATAACTCTATTATAAATCATAAATCTTATGACGTTGCTAAGCAGCTTAAAGTTCCAAATTTGCCAGAAAACGGATTGCTGGAGCATCCACAGGTAATGCCAGAAGAATATAAAGTTTTAAATGATCCAGTTACAGCGTATAGAAATTTTTATATTTTTAGTAAAAGTAAATTTGCAACTTGGCGTAAAAGAAAAAAACCATATTGGTATACAAACGCCATTTAGTCATTTTTTGAATAATTATTCAACTTATGGAAAATAGTTTGAATGGTCTCCTTGTAACAATGTATTTAATAGGTGTAAGATAAAATATATATAGGTCATAATCAAATCTAGAGGGAGTATCTATGAGATCGATAAAAAATTTAGAGCATTTAACTCCAGAACAAAAGAATGAAATAAGAAACTTACCTAGAGAACAACAAGAGGATTTCATCTTACAATGGGAATATAACAAGGAATACATGGAACCAGGTGGGGTGTGTGATAAATTTCTTGTACTCAAAAATATAGTAGGAAGGTATCGTAACTTATTATCATTTTCCTCCGCATATAATTTATTTCAAAATAGCATATTCGAGAGTAGGGACGCACTTTTACTTGCTGATCCTCGCCATCCTCAAGACACATTAAATGAACCATTTGGAAGTATTATTAAATTATCTATACAGCATTTACCTGAAAGCGATTTTCAATTATATCTAGAGCAAACAATGGAACATAATCAAGCTAAGATAAAGTTTAATTTAAGTGATTTTATTGGGGAGTTATTTAGTAAATTGTCAGAGGATCGACAGCTTAAAGTATTGTCAGAGCTTTCTTCGCAGACATCAAAATTAGATGTAATTAGAAAAACCTCTTCCATTTTTGAAGAATTATACGTACGTTTAGCACCAAGATTACAAGAAGCTAACAGCACAACTCCTGCTTCGGGAAGAGACTCAAATAGTAGCTTTCCTGGATTTAAAAAAGGATTTTTATTATCATAACTGCTTAAAGTTTTTATAGTCAACATTATTGGAAAAGTGACACCTTTGTTCGAATCCATAAAAAAATCACAGGTAGCTTTTTTTATAAAATAATATTAAAATGACACGATGTTTGACAACAAAGACTATTATATTGACGGCAGAGGTATTTTAGATTTATCCTCTAGAGAATTAAACGATACAGACGTGTTTAAGATCATTAGGCTTTTACAACGGTATCCCACAATTACTAAAATAGATTTATCTGATAACAACATATCCGATTATGGTGCTCAGATTTTAGCTAAATCCTTGGAAAAAGAAAATAATAATATTGTTGAATTAGATTTAGCCTATAATTTTATAAGTAATGCTGGTGCTATATTTCTGTCTACAATTAGATATCTTAGACTGTTAGATTTATCTGGTAATGATATATTTGATGCAGGTGCTATGGCTTTTATTAATACTTCATTAAATGTTTTAAATTTATATGGTAATTCAATTAGCAAGGATTGTATTGCAGAATTAAAAAAGCATTCCAGTTTACAGCTAGGCATCTTTGAAGATATATTAACCAATGGCATAGAGGATGATATTACAGAAGATGAAAGTGCTGATGATCTTTCAGACAACCAGCCTGTTTATAAGCGTCTTCGCCCCACCCCTCGTGCTTAGTGTTCAGGAGTGATTAGCTAGAACTTTCACTTCAAACAATGAAGCAACAAAGAGAAAATTATACAAGAACTACAATGTGCTAGTCTATAATTACACAGCCAATCCAATCATAATAATTAATACACCATAAAAAGTACAAATTTTTAATTTATGCCACTTATTGGAGAATATACTTAATATTGTTAATAAAATAATGCTTGGATAAGAAATTTCTAAAGCTGGAGCTAAGAATGCGGCAATTCCTTTAAAGTCAAAAAGTGATATTAAATAAGATATTGCAGTTGTTATTATTAAAACCACGGTAAATTGATCATTTTTTAAATTAAATAAAGAACATAAATATCTTGCATAAATATTGTTGAGAGCAACAGCAGTAGTAAAACATGAAAACAGCATGGCAATGCCAATAAATACTGTAGCATTGTTGCCTAAAATGTGCTTTGCGATTGTTGCCAACATAAATTCCGGTTCAACATTTGCGGTTATATTAGAAAAATGAGCACCTAAGAAAACAAAACCAAAATAAACCAACGATAATAAACCAGCACTAATAATACTTGATTTAACAGCAAATTTTATTGTTTCTTTGTGCGACGTGTCTGGTGGTAACATATTTTGTATTTGGATAAATATGAGTGCAGAAAAGAAAAAAGCTGCAAATAGATCCATGGTTTGATAACCAATTAAAAATCCATTATAAAAAGCTTCTGTTGGTTTTACATATTCTAATTGTGTTGATTGATTATTTGTTACTCCTGCAATAATTAGTACTGTTAAAGCAACTAAAAGAATTGGGCTCATCCATTTACCAAGTATATTAATCATGCGTTGATCTTTTAAACAGAAGAAAAAAGTTATAATGCAAAATATAGGACTAAAAAGTTCAAGCGAAATTTGAGGTATAATGTATGCTATTCCACCATAAGCGACAGTAACACATCGTGGAACAACACCAAAAGAACCAAGAAGAGACAAAGTAAATAATGGTAATGCTACTTTTGCGATAGAACCAGCTTCAGCAAAAAAAGCATTATAATTGCCTTTATGTAGTTTAATTACGAAAAGTCCTAAGAATGGTAAAATAATTCCCGTAATAAACAGCCCTAAAAAACCTAGCAACCAATAAGATCCAGTAATTTGTCCAATTTTAATCGGGAATACTAAATTACCAGAGCCAAAAAACATTGCAAAAAGTGCAAAACCATATACTAAAATTGATTTATAATTACGCATGGAATTAAAAAAGCCCTTATTATTATATTATTTTATATTGTTTATTTATATAAAATAATTATAAAAATGAGCTGATTATATAATATAGAACCTAGCTAAGCAACACCAGCCCTCTGCCAGCGTTAGCTGGAGAGGGCTGTGGTAAGCGTGACTTATTAGTTGAGAGTGTTTGGGTGAGGCCTAAATGTGTTATATACAAGAAGGTCCACAATTTCTTGGAGAAACTTTAGTGAGATCTGTGCTACAAATTTCAGGATTTTCTTGTTGCTTTTCTTCGTCAAGCTCATTTTTATTAAAATTATTACTATCATAATTATTCATGAAACTATCATATCCTGGCAAAATTGGATGATAAAAACTAGATATTGCTTTCTTAGCACCTTTATAAATAATGTTAATAGGTATAAATAGCGTATTTTTAGGATTTATTCCTAATTCTGCAAGCAAATTCAATATCTCTTTTATATCTTTTTCATATTTAACTGCATCTTCTAAAGTTTTCTGATTAAAAAGATTAAATTGTGACTTGATAACTTCTGCTAATAAAGTTGCTATAGCTATTATGATCGGCTTATCGTCAATTTTTTTTTGTGGCGAATCTAGATCTAATGATTTGCGAGCTGATACTATATGATTAATTATGGAAAGACTTGGAGTTCTAGGAGCCGTTGCTAGAGCTATAGAAACATGTTCTGCAATCTCTGTATTATTATCATAAGACCCATCAATGGTAGAACTTGGAACAAAAACTTCTTCTTTTTCTTCAACGATTGGAGGATCCAGCGTTAATGCTGTGCAGAATTGTGCAATTTCCTCTTCTATATTTAAATTTTCATTTGATTGATCATCGTATTGTTCCGAAGGTTCTGTTGAATGTTCATGATTTGCTTGGTTAGATAAATTTGAGATTTGTTCTTCTATGTTTAAAATAGCACTATCATTTAAAATACTATCATGTGTAATTGTTGGATCCAGTCCCATTACATTACGAAAACAAGTAGTTAAAGCGGCTTTTGCTAGTTCAGCATTATATGGTTTTTTGTGTGTATCTGGAATTTCATCATAGTCTTTTTTTATTTGTTCAGAAATTTCCTTTATTTCAGCAATGGTTTTATATAATGGCATGATATTTTCCTGTTTGTAAAAATTTGTTATTATTTGTGAAATAATTAAAGTTGTAAAATATAATTTTTTCGCTTTATTTATGGTATGAAATTTATTATAGCATAAAATTAGTTATCAATAATAAAATAAATATTTTTAATAAGCCAAATAACGAAGTGATTTTTTTTTACCAAATCTTGATCTAGATGTTTTAATTCCAACCGTCTCTTTTTGTTGATCATAAACCCACGTTAATATTTTTGTATCAACCTGATGTTCTTTTACAGTGTAGCTATTCGACAATATTTCATCTATTAATATTTCTGCCAATTGTAAGTCTTTTTTCTTATATGCAATTTTTAGTGGTGTTTGGTGTTTTATATCTTGTACATCAACACTTGCATTGTTTTGTATTAAGATTTTAACTATGTCATGCTGTCCATATTTACAAGCCCAATATAATCCTGTTTGATTTTTGCTATTTCTAAGATCTAGATCTGCACTATAAGTTATTAATAATTTAACAAATTCTGGTTGACCGTTGTAACAAGCTAAGAATAATGGTGCTGTTAGACTTTTGAGATCTTGTGCGTTAGCGTTAGCGCCTAGGTCAAGCAGTGTTTTTGCTGTTTTTTGTTGTCCATGATATGACGCCCAAAATAATGAGGTCTTTTCGTGACTATCCATGGTATTAACGTCTATCTTAAAATTTTGTGACAACAATAAGTTGGCTATTTTAATATTGTTTTGTTTAATAGCCATAAACAATATTTCATTTAAATGAAAATTTGATGGGTTAAAGATATTTTTTGAAATTTTTATACCAGATAATATTTCAACAACTTCTTTTGTACATTTAAGAAGTTCAGAAATATTTTTTAATAAAAGATCTTGTATTTCGTTGTTTAAATTTAATAAATGTGCTGTATTATGAATATTTTTTTGTTGTATTAATAAACATTTAATAAAATATACCATTATATTTCTTACCATTTTATGATTTGATTCAATTGTCTTACAATACAAAAATATAACAATCAGATTATTTATAATAATATTTTCTGGTAATTCTTGTATTTTATTTATATAAAGAATATTTCTAGTGTATGGGTGTTCTATATATTGAGAACTATCCTCGTAGTTCTCGTCATTCTCGTAGCTCTCATCGTTATAATTGTTATCATAATTATCATAGTTACTACTATCGTCATCATAATAGATGGTTAAACTATTAATAGTTTGTTTAGAAAATGTATGTTGCCCCCATAATATAGGAGAGCTTAATAATTCGTTGGATATTGATTCAGTAAATAACTCCTCTAATTGATGGATCAGAGTATTATTTTCTTTTTGGTGTCCATACATAATTTGATTATTCCTATAGGTGAAATTCACTTACTATCCAAATTATTATTCTATATGATTCAATTTTATATCTAAACCAATGTTTCGGTGACTTTCTTTTTTATACTTTGTAATTTAACCAATATAACCTATTATTTATTTATAATTATAACAATTTTGTTTGCTGACATTGAACGTTGTTCTGGTCGGAGCTTATTTAAATGCCACGGATTATAGGTCCTTTAAAAAATAAATCTAATTTTGATCTTAAAAAAACTCTAGTTGCTGCTTTACTAGGGCAGTTTATGATCAGTGGAGTAGTTTATGGGGTTAATAGCACTATAGTTAACATTACTGGTAACAGTAGCCATACTTTGGGAGGAACTGGTGATGCTTTAACGGCAACTTCTATCGCAAGTATTGTTAATACAGCAGATAATGGTGGTGGAACATTAACTATACCAACTGGAACATACTCAATAACTGGTGGACCTATAGTACAGTGTGCTTTTCCCGCTTTACTTGGTGATTATAGCATTAATGTTTCTTCTGGAGGCGATCTTACAAGAACAGATACCGGCCCTGTTATAGATATGACTAATGCTACCAAGATAGGGATTATTAACATAACAAATACAGGTAAACTTACGGCTAAAGCTGGTAGCAATTCAATAGATTTTACTGGTTCGGCCGCTAGTCTTAATTTTCACAATAATGCGGCTGCTAATACTATCGCTGGTGATATTGTTGGTAGTGCTAACCCAAACGATACATTTAATATTGCAGGTGGCAGAATTACTGGGAATATTAATGGTGGTACAGGGATAACTACTTTAACTATAACCAACAATCCAATTATTACTGGTAATATACAGCTTCCTTTAAAAGACAATGTATTAAACATAGGTACTACAGGTGCTTTGGGAGTACCTGCTAATTTTTCTACAGGGGGAGATATTACCAATGCACAAACAATTAATGTTCAAAATACAACAGATACAAATAATTTTACAATCAACAATGCAATAACTGGAGTTAAAACTTTTACTACACTTTCTGGTACAAAAACTATTATTGCTAATTATGGTTCAATTTATGGTATAAATAATTCTTCTAGTTTAATAAATTCTGGTACTGTAACTATAAATTCTGGTGGTACTCTAAGTATTCCTATAGTTTTTAGCACTACTAATGCTGCAACATTAAATATTGCTGGCGGTACAATAACCAGTCCTATAACCAGCGATAATGGTGGCGGTACACAAATTGCTACTATAAATATTACCAACACTCCAACTGTTTTCAATAACATAAATCTTTCAGCAAGAGCTAATGTATTAAATATAGGTACTACTGGTGGTTCTGGGGTAGATGCTAATTTTTCTACTAATGGAAATATTACTAATGTGCAAACAATTAATGTTAATAAGACAATAGGTACAGATGCATTTACAATTAACGATGAAATAATAGGGGTTAAAACTTTTACCACATTAGCAAGTACCAACACTACAGTTGCTATGGGTGGAGTGATTTCTGGTATAGATCCTACTGCAGCGATAATAAATTCTGGAAATTTAACTTTGAATGCTGGTGGTAATATTAATGTTCCAGTAAACTTTGGATCTACAAGTGGAGCAAGTTTAAACCTTAGTGGCGGTACTATAAGTAAGCCTATAACTGGTTATGTTGCTGGAGATGCCAATAACATTAATATAAATAGTGATTATATAACCAGTAATATAATAGACAAAGTCGGTACTATAAATGTTGCCAGTAGCACTGATCCTGTAAGTCATATTGTTATTCCTACTACATTTACGGTTAGTAATTCTATAACAGATCTCGCAGTTGGATTTACGCTTGGAACTAATACTACAACTGTAATAGGCGGTAATAATGTAACGGTTACTCGTCCAGTTAGTGGCGCAGCGGTACTAACAAATTCAGGGTTTTTAACTTTAAGTAAAGGTAGTAATACTAGTATCCCTATAACTTTTGGATCTGCAAGTGGAGCAATTTTAAACATTAGTGGTGGTACTATAAATCAGCCTATAACTGGTCATGCTGGAAGTGATGCTAATGTTGTTAATGTAACCAATGATTTTACGGTCAGTAATACAATATCTGGGGTTGGTGCTGTAAATGTTTCTGGAACTTTAGCTAATTCAACTATATTTACTGTTAACAAATCTATAACAGGGGTTGCTACAGGTATTACGTTGGGTGCTAATACTGCTACTATAGTTGGTCCTGCTATCGTAGGTGGTGCTAATGTAAGTATTGCTCGTTCTGCTGGAAGCACTGGGGTATTAACAAATTCAGGTGCTTTAACTTTAAAGACAGGCAGTACTGTTGATATTCCTGTGTCTTTTGGAGCAGTAAGCGGAACAATTTTAAATCTTAATGGCGGTACTATAAATCAGCCTATAACTGGTTATAGTGCTGGAGATACTAATACTATCAATATAAATAATACTTTTACTACAGGTAATACAATAGATAAAATTAGCAACATAAATGTATATGGAACTTTAGCTACTCCAACTATGTTTACTATTAATAAGGCTATAACTCATGTTGCTACAGGTGTTAAAACAGGATCTAATACCACTACTGTAATAAATAGTAATGGAGATCTTTCTGGTGGCGGCAGTATTACTAATGCAGGTTCATTTTCGGTGAGTGGAGGCACTATAGGTGGTACTGCTGCTATGGGAGATGTAACAAATAATGGAATATTTACTGTAAATAACGGACCAGTTAATGTTGGTGCTTTTACTAACAATTCAATAGCTGCAAGCACTACTTTAAATATAACTTCCGGAAATATGACGGTTGCTGGTATAGTTAAAAATACTTTCGGTGGCATAAAAATTAATGGTGGAGATTTATCTAGTGCTACTGGTATAACTAGTGATTTAACAAATGCGTCCGGACAAACCATAACAGTTTCTGGTGCTGGAACTGTTGGTTCTAGTCGTGCGTTAGGTAATGTAACAAATAAAGGCATAATTAGTGCTACTAGTAGTGGAGACATTAAAGCTGCCACTTTAACAAATTTTGGTAATATTAATGCAAGTAGCAATATTTATTTAACTGGAAATATAGATAATCAACAAAACGGAACTATAACTGTAGGTACCGGTAAAATTTTTGGTAAACCAACTGCTACTACTGCTGGTACTGTAAATTTAACAAATTCAGGAACTTTAATAAATTCAGGAACTTTGAATGCAACAACTATAGCTCAGTCTGGAATTATGATTACAAATGGCACAATAAATTCCCCCATTACTTTTCCAGCTAATAGTAACAGCAATTTAATTATTAAAGGTGGTACTATAAATGGCTCTATAACTGCTGATCATACAACTGGTATTAATAATGCTATTGAAATTAATGTTGGGGTAGGTAATTCATTTTCCCTTAGTCCTATAGTACCGCCAACGCCTGGAATAGAATATGTTGGTGCGGTTAAAATAGATTCTGGCACATTTAATATTAACAACAATATAACTCATGTTGATAATAATTTTACAGCTGCAGTAGGTACAATTACTATAGTTGGGGTTGGTGGTGAGCTAGCTGGTAATGGAACAATAAATAATGCAGGTACTATAACAATAAATGGTGATTATAATTCCACCATAAACATGGACAAGTTTATTAATAACAATGCTGCATCAGTTTTACAAATACAAGATGGAAAATTAATAGTAAATAGGATGATAAATGATTATGGTAGTATAATAATTAGTGGTGTTGATGCATTATACAATGGTGATCTATCTAGTTCTTCTTCTAATAATAAAAGCCCACTAATAAATGCAGCTGGTTGTACTATAACTGTTTCAGGAACTGGTACTATAGGAGCAAATACTGCATTAGGCACAGTAACTAATAATGGAATAATTACTGCTGGCGGCGGTGATGTAGCAGTTGGTGATTTTGTTAATAATAATATTAATGCAGCGTTTAATATTACTAAGGGTATAATTAAAACAGGAAATATAAGTAATATTTTAGGTAATACATTAGGCAGTATAACAATTGGTGGTGATGCTTTATCGCACGGAGATTTATCTAGCGCTGACGCACCAGGTAGCAGTACTTTAATAAATGCAGCAAATCAAACTATAACAATTTCTGGCGCTGGTACAATAGGAGCGAATGGTGCGCTCGGCACTGTAACTAATTATGGAACATTTAATGCAACTGGTGGTGATATAGATATTGGTGATTTTATTAATAACAATGCTAACGCAGTTTTGAATATCACTAGTGGTATAGTTAAAACAGGAAATATAAACAACACTTTAGGTGCAATATTAGGCGGTATAACAATTGGTGATGCTGCATCGCTATCTGTATTGCAAGGAGATTTATCTAGCTCTGGTGCTGCAGGTAGCAGTACTTTAACAAATGCAGCAAATCAAACTATAACAATTTCTAGCGCTGGAACAATAGGAGCGAATGGTGCGCTCGGCACTGTAACTAATTATGGAACATTTAATGCAACTGGTGGTGATATAGATATTGGTGATTTTATTAATAACAATGCTAACGCAGTTTTGAATATCACTAGTGGTATAGTTAAAACAGGAAATATAAATAACAATTTAGGTGCAATATTAGGCGGTATAACAATTGGTGATGCTGGATCGCAATCTTTACTACAAGGGGATTTATCTAGCGCTGGCGCTGCAGGTAGCAGCACTTTAACAAATGCAGCAAATCAAACTATAACCGTTTCTGGGACTGGCACTATAGGTGCGCATGGTGCACTCGGTACTGTAACTAATTATGGAACATTTAATGCTAATGGCGGCAATATAGCTGTTGGTAATTTTATTAACAACAATGCTAACGCAGCATTAAACATTACTAGCGGCACAGCAAATATAGGTGCTTTAACCAACACCTTGGGAACCGTCAATATTTCTCATGCTACAGCAAACACAGGTGCATTAACCAACACCTCTGGAACTGTAAATATTTCTAATTCTATAGTTAAAACTGGTAACATAAGAAATACATTAGGTAGTATACAAATTTCTTCTGGTAGTGATTTATCAAGTGTTGGTGCTGCAGGCAGCAGTACTTTAACAAATGCAGCTAACCAAACTATAACCGTGTCTGGTAGTATGGGTGCCCATGGTGCACTAGGTGCTATAACTAATAATGGTAGATTTAATATCAATGGTCCAGTGACAATTAGGGGTGCTTTTAATAATGCTGCTGGTGCCATTACTAATTTTTTGGCAAATGTTGATGTAGGAGTTAACAACGTTTTTACTAATAATGGCACCGTCAATATGTTGCAAACATCTCATATAACTAACGGTAACTATACTCTTTCTGCAACAGGTACGCACATTGTAAATATAGATATTAATAGTAATCCTGGTCAATTAATTTTAGATAATGGTTTTGTTACACTAAAATCAAATTCTACCATAGATATTAGAATAGTTGGTGATCCTTTAATTGCAGATCAACAAAAATTTACTCTTATAAGCGGTAATACTCCTGCAACTTTAGAACCTAATGTTACACTGCTAGGAGCTACAGACTTAATATCTTATACAGTAGGACAGTCTATTAATAATAATGATATTGAAATTACAGCTAACAAAAAATCAATAATAGATGCTATAGGTGCGGATCTAACTAATAAAGACATACTTGTTATAGCGCAGACATTAGATAATTTATGGAAAACTGGAGTTGTTGGTGATTTGAAAACAGCATTAGCTAAATTAGAAGGATTAGCTTCTAAAGAAGAAGTAATTAATGCTATATCTCAATTATTACCAGAAGCTAATATTATTCCAGAAACAGGATTTATCGGTACTTCTATGGTGTTTGGTACTATAGCGGAAAGGGCTGATTTAATTGCTCGTTCTGGGATTAATAATATTCAAACAGGGTTTTCAGCTGGTAGCATGCAAGCTAATAATAGTTTATGGATTAAAGGGTTGGGAGGCAGCGTTTGTCAACAACAAAGAGTATCTTCTGCTGGATATAATGCAAATACGGTAGGTTTTGCATTTGGAGTAGATGATCAGATTTTAGAAGACACATGGTTGGGAGTTGGACTTAGTTCTGTAGGCACTCACGTAAAAAGTAAAGATGCTCCAAGCAGAAAAACTAATGTTATGAGCATGCAAGGAACATTATATGGTAGTTACTCACCAGAAGATTATTATATAGATAGTTTTGTTGCTATTGCATCCAATCATTATAAATTAAGTAGAAATATTCGGTATAATGGTTTAAATCAAACTGCTTCTGCTAACTATACTGCTATCCAACCATCTGCTAAAGCAGCGGCTGGTTATATATATAATTTTGATTATGGTTTTAGGGTTATTCCTAATTTATCCTTACAGTATTCAACATTAAAACAGAATGTTTATAATGAAACTGGAGCAGGCGGACTTAGTTTACAACAAGTAGCTAGTACGGCTTTAACGCAATTAGAAGGTGGTGTGGGAATTAAATTTGCGTTATTACATAATAAAAATAACGATCAGACAAATTATTATAATCCAGAGCTACATTTTATGGTGTTACATGATTTTAACAGTGCACCTCAAGCAACTACTGCACAATTTCTTGGTGGTGGTGGTAGTTTTACCGTTCAAGGAGCAGTTCCTGATAAGACAACTTATAATGTTGGAGCAAGTATAACTTTTGTTCATAAAAACAGATTGAATTTTACAGCTAATTATGATTTGCGAAAGAAAAACAAATATATAGGGCATGCTGGATCATTAGCTGTTAGATATGAGATTTAATGGAATATTTGCAAGATAGTTCAATTAAGCAGATTTATTTTTACCATAACGTTCTGAGTACTGATCTAACAAAATACGGATCATTTTTTGATATTGAAAATGATGTTTTTTAGCTTGCATTTTAAAAAAATTAACACTGGATTTACTTAATGCTAAGGTTACTTTGACAGTCTGATCTTTAAATATTAAATCTTCTGGTTTTGGAAGAAAATCTTTAATAATCTCAACCTTTCCTATAGTTTCGTTAGTATATTTAACTGTTTGCTTTTTCATAAATTACTCTCCCATTTCGCCAAAATCCTGCACCGATAATGCGAATTACATTATCACGATATGTAAATCTTACAGTTACAATTTCATTATTAACACTTCCAAAACAATAGTATCTTTCTTCTTTATTGCTATGTTTTATATCTTTAGCAATTATACGTTTTAAATCAAGAAAGGCATTTTGAGCTTCATAAAATGAAATACCATGCTTTTTCTGATTAGCAATATTTTTATTTTCGTCCCACTCAAAATACGCCTTGCTCATGTGTTAATTATAGTAATTATATATTTAAAAAGCAATATTTTTATACATACTTTTATATGTTTAAAAATATTGCCAAACAAATTTTTTGTCAGCAAGATTGTTTGACTCCTTTTATATAATATAGATTAGTTGTAATTCCACACACAGTCTCTTATGTTTCTAATAAGTTTGGTAATTTTATTAAATCAGCAAAACATAATGCTGTAGCCCAATCATTTAAGGACCAGCTAAGGTCTCCAGGATGGATTAAATATATATGCTTTAATCCTAAATCTTTATAAGAGGTGTGCATTGATTTGGTTATACTTGGTTTATCAGTCATTTTGAATTCGAAACCTATTTTTATATTACCGCGTAAAATCATTAAATCTAATTCTATTCCAGTATTAGTGCGCCAATAAAAACAATCTTCTGCATTTGCTTTTAAAGTACGAATTATTTCTTCTATAGCAAACCCTTCAAAAGAAGCACCGCGTTTAGGCGATAAAAAAAATTCATCTTGATTTGTTATATGAGTTAAATAATGGAAGATCCCGCTATCTCGAATATAAGTTTTTGGTGATTTAATTTGGCGTTTTCCAATATTTGCATACCAAGGTTGCAGGATCCTAACCATTAACATATCTTGTAAAAGATCTAAATAACGTTTTATTGATTGTGCTGATAAATTTAAACTGGTAGCAATTTCATTAGCATTAAAAATTTGCCCATGAAAATTAGCTAACATCATCCAGAAACGTCTTAAATGAACTGCTGGAATTTTAAAACCTAAATTAGGTACATCTTGCTCTAATAAAGTTCTAACATAATCTTCTCGCCACTCTAAGCTTTCTTGATCTGAATTTGACAAATAAGATCTAGGAAAACCACCTCTAAACCACAGCGTTTTCCATTCTTTTGTTTCGGTAAAATTAAATGGGGTAATCTCTCTATAATGAATACGTCCGGTAAGGCTTTCGGAACTTTGTTGAAGTAAATGTTTTGATGCACTGCCTAAAATTAAAAACCTTTGATCTTCACGTTCGTCATGTAAAACCCGCAAGATAGGAAAAATATCTTTTGAGCGTTGTATTTCATCAATAACTATTAAACCAGTTAAATTTTTTAAGTGTTGATATGGTTCTATTAATCTCTCAAAATCATTAGGATTTTCTAAATCAAAATAATTACGTCTTACAAAACCTGGTGTTTTTTTACAATATGCTTTGGCAAGAGTGGTTTTTCCACATTGTCTAGGACCTAAAAGAGCTAGAATTCGTCTATTAGAATTAAATTTTTGATCTAATAAATTTAAAAGTTCTGGACGTTCCATATTATTAACTATACAACAAAAATACCTTGCAAATCAACCATCGGATGGAATATTTGCAAGGTATATTTAGCGTTATGTATTAAAGATTGCTTGTAATTCCACCAATATCATCTATTCTTTATTTTATAATAATAACAATTTCGTTTACTGACATTGAACCATTGTTCTAGTCGGAGTTCATTAAAAATGCCACGGATCATAGGCTCATCAAAAAATAAATTTTATTTTAATCAAAAAAAAACTTTAGCTGTTTTTTTGATAGGTCAGTTTGCAATTACTGGAATTGCGTGGGGGGTGCATACTATAGGTGAGACTGGTATGTTACCATTCGGTTTTGGCACGTTAACGCTGTATCAATATAGCGAATGGTATTTGGACCAAATAGGGTATACTTTTAGTGGTGCTGTTAAGAAAACAGTCTGGTTTCACGAAGGAATACCAGACCCCCCAGGTGACGGCATGTGGTGTTTATCTCAAATCAAACCCCCGGGACAAGGCATAACAAACATACTACTTACTTCAGTTCCAGCTGAATCATTTCAAGTGTACATGGGTACTTCTACCATGCACATAAATGCAATTATAGATTATAGTGTTAATGACAATCTTTCTAGAGCTAGTGCGTTTATTGCTCCTAAAAGTAATTGTAATGGTAGCTATGTTATTAATAATACCGGAGTTGTTACTGTTATTAGTGATAATCCTAATTCTGCTGCAATCGATTTTAGTAATAGCGGAACAATGAACCTTACTTTTACACAAAGCCCTTTCGTTTCATCATCGATGACAGTAATAGCCCCAAATGCCAGCCTGGCGTACTTAGATAATGCTACCATGCTTACTAAACATGCTGCTATCACCGGAAATATTATTGGCAGCAACAATGGCGATACATTTAATATTAACGCCGGCACAATAACTGGTAATATTAAAGGTGGTACTGGAGCCAACACATTAAACATAAATACTAATTTTACTACTGAAGGTACAATCGATAAAATACAAACTATAAGAGTTAATAATCTAAACAATGCTAACCAAGGTCCAATCTTTACAGTTAACAACTCTATAACTAATGTTGATACTAGTTTTGCGATTGCATCTAAAACACAAACAACAGTAAATGATGGTGGAATAATTTCCGGGAACGGTCAATTAACAAATTCAGGTACTTTAAATTTAAATGCTGGCAGTAATGTTAGCCTTAAAATAACAAACAATTCTGGTGGAATTGTTAATGTTAGTAGTGCCATTTCTAGTAGCAATGCGTTAACTAATTCAGGGGTGTTAAACTTGAATTTAGGTGGAACAATTAGTTCACCCATAAAGTTTGGGATTAGTGGAGAAAGAACTATAAACCTTAATGGTGGGACAATAACTAGTGCATTAACTGGTACTAGTGATTATGGCGAAACGATCAATGCAATGGGAGATTATACTACTGCTGCAACAATAGAAGTAAAAAAATTCGGAAATATGTCGATAACTTCTCCACATTTTATTATTAAATCACCAACAGAAATTACTTTTAATTTTGCAACTGGGTTTAACACAGAGACAACCTTAGCTAGCGGAGCTGATCTTTGTGGTGGAGGCGCTATTAGTAATGCTGGTGCACTTTCAGTTTTATCAGGCGCTACCATAGGGGCTTCTTCACCAATGGGAAATGTAATTAATTCAGGTACTATAAATGTTGGCGGTGATGTTAGGGTTAAATCGTTTACTAATGGTATAAGTGAACCAGCTGGTAAAGGAAAATTAACAGCTATAAATACTATAAATATTTTGATTAATAATGGTGGCACAGCTACTGGTAGTTATTCTAATTCAGGTCCACTTCAACCAATACCATCTGATCAACCACCAACAATAACTCTCTCTGATCCTAATTCAAGAATATATGTAAATGGTAACGCTACAAATCTTAATGCAGATGGTACAATTCCTGATGCTAATCAACCAGTGGTACTTTTTAATTCAACCTCTCATCGTATTGTGGTAGCAGATCTGGATAGTGGTAGTGTCCCAGAAACTATATTATTGATGGGCCATAATGGAAAAATAGGTTTTAGTTCTACTTATTTATCAGCAAATGGTACACCACCAGCAGGGGTTACTATTTTGGGTAAAAATACCTCCAATGTATCTATTACTGGAACAGTAGCTTTATTGCAAACTGCTTTAGATAACTTAACGTTTACCTCTACATTACCAAATAGATATGGATTAGCCAGTATGAGTATAGCTATGAATGATAATAGCTCTCTAGGAGCAGATCCTGTAGCCAGTAGTTCTTCTGCTTTTTCTGATGGTGGCAGTAATAATTCTGGATTTTTAAATATTACTGCTGGAAAAATGGTTACAAACAATGTAACTAATAACGTAGGTTCTATAAATATTTCCGGGGGGGATTTATCGGCAGCTACTGTTAATGTCAACACTATTACAAATAATCCAGGACAAATTATAAAAGTTTCCGGTACAGGTACCATTGGTAAAAATCAAGCTTTTGGTGTTGTAAATAACCATGGAATTATGATTTTGGATGGTACCAGTGCAACTATCAACGCTTCTTCAATCGAACTTTTTCATGATGCTGGGTATGTTACTGCAGATAGTGGGAGTTTAGCTACTTCAGGAGCAATAACTACTCCTATTAACATGCATAATGGATCGCTCTTAACGGTATCTGGTGGCACTATAAATGGAGTTGTTAACGATGTAGAAACTACTGCAAACACAACAAGTACTGTTAATGTAACAGGTACTTTTGCTACCACTAAAGGAATTAATAATGTAAAAACTATTAACGTTGGACATGATGATAGTAATGTTGGTAATTTTACAATTAATAATCCCATATCAAGGCTTGGCTCTACTTTTACAACCGAACAAGGAACAGTGGTTACGATAAATGCAGATAAAGGTGGTAGCATTTCAACTGGTGCTGGTACTTCTAGAGCCACTATAGTAAATGCTGGAAGTATAACATTATCTTCTACTGCGACAGGAGGAAGCACTAGTGCTGCTAGTAGTGGTACTCAAACGGATCAAGCAACTATATTAGGATCTATTAATGCTCCTATGGGTAATGTTACTAATACAGGAACATTTAACGTTAATACAGGTAATTCTTATGTGGGAGATTTTACTAATGATTTAGAAAAGTCTTCGTTAAATATTTCTAAAGGATTACTTAAAACAGAAGATGTTTATAATACCGTTGGTACTATCACGGTTTCTAGTGGGGACTTATCTGGTCGTTTAGCTAATCACAACAATATAACTAATAATGCACAACAAAGTATAGTGGTTTCTGGTAGTGGCACTATCGGAAAAAGTAATGCGTTTGCTAGCATAAATAATTATGGAATTATAACTATAGGATCAGGCACTGCTACATCGTCAAGTGCTACAACATCAGATCCTACAGCAGTTGCTACTATATACGGTACTATTAATTTTCCTGGAACTGGCGTTAATGATACGGGAGTGTTAAATCTTGCAGGTGGTACAGTAGCAGGAAACATTATAGGCTCTTCTGTTAGTCCTAACGCTACTATTAATGTTGTTGAAGATTTTACTTATACTGGAGCTAACCCTCGAATTCAAAGAGTAGCTACTATTAATGTAACTGGTAGTAGTAATTTTTTAATCAACAATGTTATTTCTAATGTTAATAAAAAATTTACAACAGCTATAGGAACTACAACTACTATAAATAATTCTAGTCAATTATCTGGTTTAGGATCTATAAATAATGCTGGAACATTTACGATCTCTAGTGGTTTGCTGGATGGAGTTGCAATAGGAACTGGTGCAACAGGTGCTATGGGTAATATTGTTAATACAGGGACTATTCAAGCTGATGGTGGAAAAATATATATAGGTACCTTTAATAATCAATTAGCTGCTGCAAAATTGAATATTAACGGTAGTAATTTATTTTCAGGAGATATTAGTAACGATTCTGGGCTTATAGCAATTTCTAGCGGTGATTTATCTAGTATAAGTACTAGTGTTGCTAGCAATTTAACAAATGCCGCCAATCAAACAGTAACCGTTTCTGAAACTGGTACAATTGGTTACAATCAAGCGTTAGGTACTATAACTAATAATGGTGTTTTTAATGCTGGCGGTAATATAATTACCAATACTTTTACTAATGCTAATAAAGATGCAGCTTTAAACCTTACTAAAGGTACGCTTAAAACTGCATCTTTAAATAATACTTTGGGTGCTATAACAATTGATGGTGGAGATTTTTCTGGGGTTAATGCTAATAGTAATTTAACTAATGCAGCTAATCAAACTATAACTATTTCTACGAAAGGTACAATAGGGGTTAGCCAACCATTAGCAACCATTACAAATGATGGAACAATTAATATCGAGTCTAGTAAATTCAATGTTAATACCATAACGAACAATCCTGACGGGATCCTAAATGTTGATGCGGGTGGAACTATCTCTAATACTACTTTAACAACAACTGGAGTAATTAATTTAAACACTGGTGGAACAATTAATGTTCCTGTTACTTTTGGAACAGGAACTACTGGCACTTTAAATTTATCTGGTGGTGTTATTGGTGGAGCTATTGGTGGTGTTGCTAATGTTGCAGGTAATGGTACTGTTAATGTTGTTCAAAATTTTACTTACGATGGTGTTAATGATCCTATAAGTAATATAGCGAATATTAATGTAAATTCTGGTAGTTTTAATGTTAATGGTCCAGTTGATATAAACAATTCTTTTAATATTGCAACTAACGCTACAACTATTTTAAATAACAATGGTAAAATTTCTAGCACTTTGGATGCCATTTTAACTAATTCTGGAACTTTAACTATGAATAGAGGTGGTACTCTAAATATCCCAATTATTTTTGGGGATAATGGAGGTGTTTTAAATTTAGCAGGTGGTTCTATTAACTCAAACATTGGTGGTCCTGCAAATATTCCAGGCCATGGTACGGTTAATTTCATTAACAATCTTACTTACAACGACAGCGATCCAACTATTGGAAATATAGATAATGTTAATGTAACCACTGGTACTTTTAATATTAACAAACCGATTGTTGCAATTAATACAGCGTTTTCCACAGCAATAGGTAGTACGACAAATATAAATTCTAATGGATCTATAGCAGGTATAGGTTCTATTAATAACGCGGGAACTATAACATTGGCTGGCGGTACTATAGGAGCCAAAGGTGCTGGCACAGATGCTATGCCAGATTATACTATAAACGGTATAATAAATACTGGTACTATAAATGTAAATAATAATGTTTATGTTTCAGGAGATATTAATAATGGAACAGCGGAAGCACTAGGTAATGGTGGAACCGCTCTAGTTTATGCTCTAAACCCTCCAATTGTCGGCGATGTATCAACACCAGTTGTTAGTGCAATAATAGTAAATTCTGGAGCTACAATTTTTAGAACCGGTCCAGCCGTATTGCAAAACACTGGTGTAGTAACTGTGAATACTGGTGGTTCTATTAATATGCCTATTCATTTTGGTGCCAGTGATTCTGGTACATTGGATCTTTCTGGTGGACTAGTAAATGGAGATATAATTGGCAGCACAACAAACACTACTAGTTATGGAACAATTAATATAAATAATGATTTTACTTATACTGGTCTAACTAGTGATAATTTAAATAGTAGCATTATTAGTATGGTAAACGTTATTAACGTGAATAAGACTAGTAAATTTAATGTAAATAATTCTATTGTTGGAATTAATAAATCTTTTAGCAACGCACTTAAAGCTACTACAACAATTAGTGCTGGTAATTCGCTTACTGGTTCTGGGGCAATAACTAACTTTGGTACTATGGAATTGTTAGGTGGAACAGTTGGTTCTAGCATAGCACCATTTGCTAGTTTAACGAATGATGGAACTATAGAGATTAGTAAAAATGGTGTTGGAGGTAATATCTATGCAACAACGTTAAATAATAGTTCTGATGGAATATTAAAAGTAAATGCTAATGGTGTTATTAATACTGAAGCTGGTGGGGTTATTAATCAATCTGGAATAATGACCACATCTGGAGATATAACTTCTTCAATTAAGTTTGGGAGTAGCGTTGCTACATTAAATATTCTAGGTGGAACTATAACTGGAGACATTACTGGTTATACTGATAGCAATGCTAACGCTACTGCTAATAGTGCCACTATTGTTGTCAATAATACTAATGCTATTAATCTAACCGTAACTGATCCTTTTACAACCGGTGGTACAATTAAGGACATTAGCTCTATTAATCTAAATTCTGGTAATTTTATAATTAACAATCCTATAACTGAACTCAACCATGCTTTTACTACTTTATATAACACTACGACTACTATAAATGCTACTGGCAGCATTGCAGGGACTGGTGCTATCGATAACACTGGTACGATGATATTATCTGGTGGTCAAATAGGGGTTGTAGCAGCTACTAATATTCCATTTGGTGGGGTATATAATAACGGTATATTTGTTGTACAAAATGATGGTCTAACTAATAATGGAAATATGATAGTAGGTTCTTTGGTTAATGGGGGAACCAGTAGTGGCGGTAGTTCTGCGAGTAATGCTGCAAACCCATTTGCTACTTACGCTGATATTAATATTAATGTTACCCAAATTGCATTAAATATAGATCTCAACAATCAACCATTAACTAGTTCAGTGCCAGGTTCGCAAACCACATCAGAAAACACAGATTTAAAATTTTCCACTTCCAGCACCCCTCCAAACGCTATTACAATAGCTGGAATGGATCAAAATGGTGGAATGATAAACTTAATAGCAACTCATGGTATATTAACGTTACCAACTAGTACTTCTGCAACGCTTACTGTGACAGGCAATAAAAGTAATAATTTATATATTTCTGGAGTATTGGCTGATTTAAATCATGCTCTGGAAGGATTGGTTTTTACTCCAAATCCTAATTATGTTGGTACTGATGCTAATTTAAAGATTGTTATTCAGAATAATCAAACAACTACATCTGAGGATCCTGCTGCTACTGATGTATTTATTCCGCCTTCTATACCAGGATCATATAGTCCTGTTTTAAATATTACGTCTGGTAGTGTAAGAGCCACTAGCATAACAAACACTTCCGGAACTATAAATATTTCTAGTGTTGGTGCTGATCCTGGTGATTTATCGAGTACAGATCCAGCACATCCTAGTGCTTTAATAAATGCAGCTGGGCAAACTATAAACATATCTGAGCATGGTACTATTGGTGCTAATAGTCCATTAGGATCTATAACCAATAGTGGAATAATTAATGCAAGTGGAAGCAATATAACTGCAGGTGAAAGCGATATAGTTGTTGCTAATTTTACTAACAATAATGCTAATGCGTTATTTAATATTACTAACGGTATAACTAAAACTGCTAATATAACGAACACTTTAGGTGGTATAACAATTAGTGGTGGAGATTTATCTAGCGTTAGTCCTGTAGCTGCTAATGCTAGTACTTTAACGAATGCAGCTAATCAGATTATAACAGTATCTGGAACTGGTACAATAGGTGTGCATGGTGCGCTCGGTGCTGTAACTAATAATGGAACTATTAATGCAGGTGGTGGCAGTATAACTGTTGGTACTTTTACTAATAATAATGCTAACGCAGCCTTAAATATTACTAGTGGTATAATTAAAACAGGAAATATAGTTAATACATTAGGTGCAACGTTAGGTGGTATAACAATCGGTAACCCTGCATCGCTGGCTGTGTTACAAGGGGATTTATCTAGTGCTGGTGCCGCTGGTAGCAGCACTTTAACAAATGCAGCAAATCAAACTATAACCGTTTCTGGAACTGGCACAATAGGTGCGAATGGCGCACTAGGAACAGTAACTAATTATGGAACAATTAATGCAGGTGGCGGCAATATAGCTGTTGGTAATTTTGTTAATAACAATGCTAATGCTGTTTTAAATGTTACCAACGGTACAGTAAATACTGGTACTTTAACCAACACTTCAGGAACTGTAAATATTTCTAATGCCAGAGTTAGAACCGCTAATATAACTAACACTTTAGGAAGCATAATAGTATCTACTGGTGGAGATCTATCTAGTATTGGCGCAGCAGGTACTAGTACTTTAAAGAATGCAGCAAATCAAACTATAACAGTGTCTGGAACTGGAGTTATTGGTGGTAATCAAAGATTAGGAGCAATAACTAACGATGGTATTTTTAATATTAATACTCCAACAAATGTTGGTGCTTCAGTTAAAATAGCTGGTAATTTTATTAATAGTGCCACTGCTGTCACTAATTTCAATGGAAATATGGATGTAGGCAACACTGGACTTAATGCTAATACTTTTAATAATTCCGGTGCTGTAAATATGGTAGCACCAGCTACATTAACTGGCAATTATACGGTATCTGGAACTGGGGTACACATTGTAAACATAGATAGCAATAATATTCCTAGTACTTTAACATTAAATAATGGATCAGCGGTATTTGCACCAACTTCTTTCATAGATATGCAAAACACTGGAAATTCTTTAATTCCAAACAATCATCAATATACAGTTGTAGCTAATAGTATTATCGCTCCAGTGTTAACAACTAATAATATATTAGGTTTTACTGATTTGGTTCATTATACATCAGGTATAGTAGGTAATAACATTGTAATTACTTCGCAAGTTTATCCAATATTAAGTGCCGTAGAAGCGGTAGGTAATTTAACCGCGTACCCTGTAGCTACAGTATTAGATAATTTAGTTAATAGTGGAACAGCTACTGGTGAATTAAGGACGGCATTAGTTAGAATATATGGGTTAAAGACAAACCAAGAAGTAAGCGATGCAGTAAATCAATTATTAGTAAATAATTTTACTCCAGAAATTGGTTTTATTCCTCCATCTATGGTGTTTGGTACTATAGGAGAAAGAATTAATTTAGCTCGTTCTGGAATCAATAGTATTCAAACTGGTTTCTCAGCTGGTGGCATGCAATCTAACAATGGTTTTTGGCTTAAAGGGATCGGTGGTTCTATTAATCAACAACCAAGAATAAATTCTGTTGGTTATAATGCTAATACCATAGGTTTTGCATTTGGGTTGGATGATCAAACCTTTGAAGATACATGGTTGGGAATAGGATTTAGTTCGGTAGGTACCCATATAAACAGTAAAGATTCTGCTAGTAAAAAAACTAGTGTTGGCAGCAGACAGGTAACTTTATATGGTAGTTATTCACCAGAAAATTATTATGTAGATGGTTTTGCGGCTATGGCATTTAATAATTATAAATCAGCTCGCAGCATGTTGTATAATGGATTAAATTATACAGCTATTGCTAATTATACAGCCACGCAACCATCTGCTAAAGTAGCAACAGGTTATATACATAGCCTTAATAAGTTTTTTAGAATAGTTCCAAATTTGTCTATTCAGTATTCTACGGTAAAACAAAACCAGTATAGTGAAACAGGAGCAGGTGGGCTTAATTTGAGAGTAAGTGGTGCTACTTTAACTCAATTAGAAGGTGGAGTTGGGGTTAAATTTGCTGTGTTACATAATGAAGAAGATGATCAAATAATCTATAATCCAGATCTGCACTTTATGGTATTACACGATTTTAAAAGTTCTGCACAAACAACTACTGCACAGTTTCTTGGTGGTGGTGGTAATTTTTCTTTACAAGGTGCTGTTCCTGATAAAACAACCTATAACATTGGTGCTGCTTTAACTTTTATTCGCAAAGATAGATTGAATTTTACAATTAATTATGATTTGCGAAAGAAAAATAAATATATAGGGCATTCAGGTTCTGTGGCTATTAAGTATATGTTTTAACACATCACATTGCATTTGAAAGAAATTCCTCACGATATCTAAACTAATATTGCTTTAACAAAAATAAATTATAACTTGACGCACGGCAGGAGTTTTTGTTATTAATATGTAAATAACAAGATTTAATCTTTAACAAGTTGACGAGGTAAAAAGCGTTAATTGCAATACTAACGCTACAGCAGTGGAGAGTAAAACAAAACGTTAATATTTATTAATTATTGATGGAGGAAATGTTATGCAACCTAACAACAATGATGATTCAGTCAAAATTAACGAACAAATAGCTTCTATAAAAAATGAAATGAAAGATATCGCAAATCGTCTTGCCAATCTAAAGGGTAATGCTTTAAGTGCTTTGTATGAAAATTCACATGAATTACAATCAGCATTGTCTGAAATAAAAAATAAAATTATGGGTCAAGATAATAACCAAGATAGTTTAAAGATAGTGAGCTCTTACATAGAACAGAACCCAATAAAAAGCGCGTTATGTTGTTTTGCTGCGGGAGTGGCTCTTTCTAGTCTTTTCTTAAGGAGATAATAAATGTTATGTGGTATTATAAAACAAATCTGTGTTAATTCCATACAAAGATCTATCTTTCAAGTACGTTCGTATTTTACATATTTTCTGATTACCTTGTGGATCATTTGGTATGGTATTGCTAATTATTATTATTTTATTGAGCAACAAAATAAATGTATTGGAGCATTTGTTACTGGAAGCATATTCCTCATTTTAGGATTTTTTATGTGGTTATTAAATTATTGCATAAAGAAAAAAGAAGCTAAGCGTAGCAAATTTAACAATATAATAACAGACTCTCTTCCTGTATTGTCACCAGTTATCCTTAAAACGTTTTTAAATAATATCATAACGAAAAAGCCAGTTAAAGCTTCTATATTAAGTATTCTTATTTTAACGGTAATATTTTATTATATTGTTAATAAGAAAAATCATTTTATTAACAAATAAGGCTTGTCATGGGAGTAATGTGAACAAATACAATCTTAAGGCTCAAATAATAAGTTATTATTTGAGCTTTATATTACTACTTTACTGGTCCTTCGTCCTTATTCATCCTCATCGATAGCTTCTTTTTGAGATCCTCTAGCTTGTCCGCCCTTACTGCCTATTTCAGAATGAAATCCAGGGTACTTTTTTTCTACAGTTTGAGCAGCCTTTTTTGCTTGTTCCGATAGCTCATCTTTGCTATACATGTGAGCACGAGTTTCTCCACCTTTACGACCAGCTTCTTCTATCGTCATTTTTTTACGTTCAGCCATATCATAACTCCTTATATCTAAGTGGTTAAGATTTACATATCGTAAAAACATTTTATCTAATTTTAACCATAATGTCTATTTAAATCACAAAATTTATCAAACTAATATTAAAATAACAGTTGACAATTATTATGAAATTTGAAGGAAACAGATGGTGTTTAATAGTAAATTTTGTTAAAATAAGAGTAACTATAATGATACATAAAACTACGAGAATTTATTTTGGAAGGCCGCTCATATTACAGAGGTATAACAATGAATATAAAAATAAAAACTTTCCTGATTGACGACTCTAGTAATAAATTATGTAAAATGATTTTTAAAGTATTGCACTGCAATTTATTATGGGTTATTAATTTAAAAAACAATGCTGTATATTTTATAGCTACTGATGCATTTTTATTAAAACATTATTGTGAAAAAAAATACTATTTGCATGATCCCAACGTGAATAGTTCTTTTAAAGAGGCTGCCAAACCATATAGTAACAGGTTGTCATGGAACATAATATTTGGAACAAATTTTGATGATTTTTATAAAAGTGGATTTATATATGATTTATATAACATGTTTCACATTGAGGAATTTGTGTCAATTGAAAAAACAACAAAAATAGAACGTTATTGTTTTAGGTTTTTTACTTTGAATAATCGTTTTGTTTTTGCAAATAAATTATTAAATAACATGCCGATTGTAAAATGTTTTATTAATATGATGATCAAAAAAATGAAAACAGATCTAAATAAAAACAGTGAATTACTGTTTGAATAATACTGTTGTTAGATAAAAAGGGGAGAGTATGTATCATGACGTTATCTGATGAATATTTTCTAGGAACAAAGTTGTACCATAAAAAGTTTGCTGAGCTTATTACTCCAATAGCAAACTTTTTGGGAATAACCAATGCAATCTATATTAACATTGATAAACATGGCAGAATGTTTAGTATTTGCGATATGCCAAATTGGGTAGAAAGAGTTTTAGAAAATCATTATTATAACCTAGATCCATTTATGGTACATCCAAACAATATTCACAATGGTTTTGCTTTTGATAAATCTTATCCAGACCAAGAATTTGAAGATGTATTTTTGTACGATGCAGTTGTAAATTTTAAACTATGTCATAGTTTTGTTTATACAGAAAAAACTAGTGATAATGGTTATATAGGTTTTGGTTTTGCAACCACAAAAAACAATGGAGCAATTATTAATAGATTGCTTATGGAAAGTTTAATAATCAAAAAATTAATTAGGGATCTAAATAAAAAATTGACATTTATAATTAATAAGGATTTAAAAGAAAATAGAGTGGATTTTGCTCACCTAAAGGGATCTTTGTTTAAAACTCAAAAAGGGTTGGTATTTAATCCTGAACACGAACATCAACATAAAATTGAATTGCTAAAAGAAGCTGGTTTATTACAAAACAATGACGAAACATGTTTTTTAACTAACGCATATTTTTCTCCACAAGAAATAAACTGCCTTAAATTATATTTAACAACACGTAGTATAAAGAAAATTGCTAGAGAGTTAAATTTAGCTGTAACAACAGTTGCCAGTTATATAGAAAATATAAAATGCAAACTCAATTGTAGCAATAAAAATCAGTTATTTGAAAAAGCTGAGGTTTTAGAATCTTTAGGTCGCATTTAATGGTTGTACAGGAATAATAAATTTCTTAATTGTAGCTACTAATAAGTAGAATATTGGGGTATTGCAAATAGTAACAAACAACTTGTAAGAATAGCTATTGATCATAATAACCAACATATATTCTTTTGGAAATACACCTAAAATAGTTAATAGGCTTATTGCCGTAAATGTATCAACAAATAAAGATATTGCCGTGCTACCATTATTTCTAAGCCATAATAGCCTACCATTGGTTATTTTTTTTATCCATAAATATAAAGATATATCTATCAATTGTGCTGTGTAACAAGCAATAATATTGGCAATAAAAGCCAAGCCATAGTGTCCAAAGACTCTATGAAAAACGGTATTATCAATCTTAGACCACGGAGTAGCATTAAGGAAATCCATGCTAGTAACAATTAAAGCTGCTAACACATTCATACAAATTGCTAATCTTACACAAAAATTAGCTCTTTTCTTGTCATAGAATTCAGCAATAAGATCCGTTAACATAAACATAAATGGGTATAATATGGCCCCAACAGATAATTCGAACGTATGAAAAGGTAAGACTGGTAAATAAACAAATTTTTGATATGTCAAATTGCAAATTATTATTAATACAGAAAATAATGCACATAGTACAATATACATCTTATCTAATGCTGCTAAATCATCATTTTTCATACAACAGGTCTTTATTTTTATACCAATGAATTTATACGATTTATAAAAATATATATCATATAAGCTTTGCAACTGTCAATTAGGGGTGATATGGTGGTTGGGTAAAATTGGATTACGAATTAAATTTACATATAGCATACAAATAGTAAATAACAATAAAATTATAGATGTTAGTGTGTATAACGGAAGACTAAAATATAATAAATATTGATTTTTAAAAGCCATAAAATAAGTTAAGTATATACAAGATACTATAAATAATAAAAAAGTTGCTATTAAATAACCGTAGTAGTATGCACAATAAACAGTTAACATCATTGTAATAATAATTAGATAAATTAATTCAATTTTTTTCATAAACATCATAGAAAATATAATAAAAGTTATTAAAATAATTATTGAAGATTGTTTTATTTTTTGATCGGAAATACGATATTGATTAAATAGAACGTATGTCCATGATAATATAAAACTTGCAATTATAAGTATTGCATTCAAATCTGCTAACCATAGATCTATATAATTATATAATAAAATTTTAGATCCGCAATTTAATTTGTCAGTTAAGACAGTTGGTAACATTCTTGTTAAACTAGAAATAAAACAGGTTATAAATGCATTTTTTTTGATGAATTTTAATACTTCGTGTGCGTTGGTTAAATGGTTGGTGTTAAAAAAAAGTACATCTTTACATAAGTGAGAGCCTAACCACCCACCAAAAAGATCTGCAAATAAGTGTGAAAAAATTATATTTGTTGGTAAATTATGCAAAAAATAACCATAAAATTCACTTAACAACAAACCTAAAAAAGCATTGTTGCCAAACAAATAAAACATAACAAAAGCAACACCTATCGGTGGATGCATAGGTAATGTAGGGTATTCAAGGGTTAAATTAACAATTATTAAAAATTGAAATATAAATATTACGATAGTATGTATTGCAAATCGTTTAATTCTGATCTTGTTATAATTCCACAAAAAATAGTTTGTAGAATTATTTTGTGTAACAAGTTTCGGTATTTCATTGTTTAAATATAATTGACGATCCATATTATGGTTTTCTAATATATAAGTAACATGTAGAGTAATCCCAATCAGCATGAACAAATATTTTTTTGGTTAACTGGAATTCATTTAAATTTGGCAATTGCCGAAAAGATATAATTTTTTGAAGATGATTCATAGTGGTGATTTTTTCAGCAATAACATTTAGCAATTCTAACGGAAACACTGTTGAACATACATATATAATAGTTATATTATTAAAATCATGTTGTAAAAAATCATCATTTATTAAGCTTAAAGTTCTATTGTTGTCAAATAATTTTGGTAATTCTTTGGTTATAATTTCTTTAATTTTGTTGGAAACAATAAATCTGTTATTGTTTATTTCTATACCGGTTACGGAAACAGCTTTTGTAGTAAGAAAAATTTGAAAAACTATTTTACCAAAACCAGAACCTAGATCTAAAAAATGATCTTTTTCTGTTATGTCTAAATATTTCAATAGTTTAACAACACTATAATAATATAATTCGCCGTATAGCTCATTGCGTGAGGTACAAGTTGTTTGTTGAATATCTTTATCAAAATAGCTATAAAGCTGATTAAAGTATGATTGAATTATTTCGTTGTTAAGCAACAAAACGTACAAATTCTCCTAAAGAAAACAGAAATTACAAAAAGTATAAGCAAGTTATCACTTCCATTAAATTAAATCATATAAATTAATGATAGTAAAATATATTATTGTTTTTTGTCTTACTAACATATCGTAGTCTTATAAAATTTGGAATGTATAATGTAATATGATATTTTTAATTAATCTTTTCAATCTTATCTACCACCATGGAGGGTTAGATTATGCCATTAATAAAACAACTAAATATTGCTGTAACTAAAGTTAAAGAAGCTGGAATTCGAACAGCAAATGCCGCTCATTATACTGATGAAGTATTTAAAGGGTTGTTATTGAAAGGATTAGCAGAAGAAAATCATATAAACTTTCACCTACGTGCTATGGAGGCTGCCAGACAAGCTAAAATAATAGAGTCTAGTATGAACTTGTTAGCTGAAAAGGTTAATTGTCATGATGATTTAAATGTTTTATCAAAAGAAGAACTAGACAACATAGAAAAAGTAATTAGGGCTATAGAATTAGAAGCTAACGCCGCTGAGCTTGCTCGTACATCTATTGCCTGTGCAGCAAGTACTTCTAATATATCTAAACAACAAAAGCCAAATAAACAAAACCGTTGTTTGATATCTTAAGTTATACCTTAGCTTCTAAAAATAATACCCCCAACTAGCATTATACCTAGCTTGTTTTATAATTATAACTTGGTTGTGTATAAAAATTTAAAGTTAGCCCTTGTTGCAATTGAATTGGATCTGAATAGGGTATATAAACTTTTAAGTTAAGTGCTAGTAAAAATTATATAGGGGAAAAATTATCCATGTATGAGCAAGATAATCTGGACTCAATTTCTATAACGATAAAAAGAGTTAATAAACCAGTTGATAGTTCTATAGGGACATTTAATCCAAGCACTTCACTACCGCCGTTAGATAGTTTACTCGAAAATGATTATAACAACTTACCTAATATAATAGTTGGTATTGTTCATAAATTAGAATCAACTTTACCTATAGAAGATTTATATCGAGGATTTTTAGAACTTTCTTCTCAAGAAAAACAGCTTAATTTTTTAAGGTTGTTGAATCTAGAAAAAAAATTTAATATTTTAAAATTATTAAGTCTTGAACATTTAGAACAAGGGATAAATTTTCTAATAAAACTTAATGATTTAGAACAATTGTTTGATAAAACAATTCAAACGTTTAGTGATATCCTAACTGTTTTACCGTATACAACACCAGATCACCCTAATTACTCGGAACAATTACAATTAAAATTTACTTTTTTAGATAATTTTAACACAAGATACTTACAAGATATCATAAAGACTTCTGGTAATTTTATAGGGATATTGAACGTGCTACCTAAAGATTGTTGGAGTTATTTTTTAATTAAATTTGATAAAAAATTTTTACAAAAAAAAATTATATATTTTGGTGATGCTAGATTTATATTAGACAATTGGCCAGAAAACAATCTAGAGCATATAAACGATGCAGCAAATCATAAAAAAATTATAAACTTTAGAATATTTCTTAATAAAAAATTACAACATCAAAGCAATACATTATTTTCATCATCATCAAAATTAAATAAATATAAAATACCATTAACATTTAGAAAACCAAGTTCTTCAGGTACAAGTAGCTGTAGTAGTGTTATCGTGGTAGAAAATTGTGTCCAAAATCAAAATGATATGTACCGCGACATTTTACATACACACAGGTCCTACGGTCCATAGATATGCAATTACTAATGCTTCTTTAATATAGCAGTTTCATATACGTTTTCTTTAGATAATTCAAATGCAGAAACACTTTTATTTATAATATCAATTCCTTTTGTGTTGTTTTTAACAATCAAAGTTTCAATATTATTTATATTATTGATAGCTGTTAAATGATCATCTACTATAAAATCTACAGTTTCAACAATAAAAGGATTAATCCAATCTTTTATTGTTTGATTATTATGCATTTTTAAAGTTGTTTTCCTATGGGCGGAATTTTTAGGAATAACTATTAATACTGGTTTATTGTAATATTTTGATATAAGTATTTCCTGTGCTGTTCCTACACCTAACTTTCTTGAAGCATCCACAACCACTAGATCACTATTTTTTATTATCGTGCTATCTCTGCCAAACACGAGCAGACTATTTGAATTATCTTCCTTAGAATATTCGGGAGTTAAAAAATTAATATCCTTTCTAGCTAAGGAACGCGTATAAAATTTACGCCAATCAGAAGAATGTTGTATTTCCGATCCTTTACGCACTTTTCCCGCTAAATATACATAATATACTTTTCGATTTTTTATTGAATGAACAGCACCAGGATTGCTGCATGACGTCAAAAAAAATACAAGCACTATATAAATTTTTCTGTACATAACAATTTTAATCCATTAATTGAAGGTATAAGCTAACTCCTTTAGAACAATATTATTACAGCATGGTGCGTTAATAAAAACAAGCTCAAAACTAAATATATGGAAAAAGTTTAGCAGGTAGAGGAGCAAGGCCAGTTGGAAACAATGGAATACTCCACGCACTTTAAAGGTGAACACTCGTATACTAGGAGTTTTTAGTAGATAATTATGTGTGCAGCTTGTAACCCTACCTTACTTATATTATAAAACCCGCTAGCAGATACGTTTTAATCGAGATATATGGTAATTCGCAAGACTTAAAACAAGAGCTAATTAGTGTTGCTGTAGCAGACAGCAAGATTAGTACCGTGACAAAAACTTGATTTCATAGTACTCTTATTATCTGAACCTGGGTTTATTAATGCATATCCTTATTTATATAATGAGAATTTTTTAGTGATTTGTAAAACAGTATCATATTTACCAAAAATAACAGCTGCATAGTAAACATGCTCGTCTTGATTTTTCTTAGCAATATTATTAATTTGCTCTAAATAGGTACCACCTATCATGCTATCCACGAAAGCAAACTGAATAATACCACCTTCTTTTGCAACTAAAACGGCTTTTTTGATTTCATTTGATTTGCCTTGCAAGACAATATAAGGCATTCCTGATACTTTCCAGTTATTACCGCTCGCATCGATATTAGATTGCAAAAAAGCAGTATCTGGACCAAGCAAAGCCCCAACTGCAAAAGAAGCATGAGCAATAGCATTCATCGCAATACCTATATCTATATTTTTATTCACAATCACCGCTAGCTTATTTTCAAAAATCATTTTTCCCTCATTATATTTTAAAATTTATCTTGTATAAAAATTTCAATGCGTCCGATACCCTTACCAAGATTCATTCTTGGATACAGAGATAACTCTGCCGTTTGTCATATTCACCAAATCTTTGCTTTTGATACAAAATACAGCATTTGGTGTTCCAGCAGCTGCCCATACTTTATCAAAGCTAACTAGGTCTTGATCTATATAAATTAAATCAATGCTATTTTTATGTCCAACAGGTGGAACACCACCTATTGCAAACCCAGTTATAGTTTTTGTAAAATCCGCATCGGCTTTCATGATACTTTCTCCTACATAAAATTCTATTTGTTTTTCATTTACTTGATTTAGGCCAGACGCCAATACGAGAACTGGTTTGCTTGTGTTTTTGGTTTTAAAAATAAGAGATTTTACAATTTGAGCAATATCACAACCAATGCTTGAAGAGGCGTCACTTGCTGTTCGAGTAGTACTCGAAAGTTCTAAAACTTTGCACTCAAGGCCAGCTTTATTGAGTACCTCTTGAATAGAAACTGCACTTTTTGTAAGTTGTTGTTTCATTGTTCACCCATTTTAAAAAATTTAAAGTTGTACATTTTGTGCGTTATAATGCACAATATTTATACTATAACATCGAGCGTTATAACGTACAAGTATTTTTTGTAGGTGAACTTTGGATAATTTAGCTATTAAAATATCAAATACCTTAAGGAGTTTGAGACGCCAGAGAGGCTGGAGCTTGGATTCAACAAGCCAAAGGACCGGGGTCAGCAAAGCCATGCTTGGACAAATTGAGAGAGGTGAGTCCAGTCCTACAATTACAACACTTTGGAAAATTGCCAGTGGTTTTAATGTTTCTTTCTCTTCATTTGTAGAGGATGTAGATCTTTATCAGCCTGATTTTATTCATCGTAAACAAGATTTACAACAGATACATCAACAAGATGACAAGATAAAGATTATGCCAATTTTTGCCTTTGATGAACATCTTGGGTTTGAAGTGTTTATCATAGAATTGCTTCCTGGATGCACGCATCTATCACCACCACATCAAAAAGGAGTGATTGAACATGTTATTGTAGTGGCTGGGAGAGTCGAGATCCTTGTCGATCATACATGGCATAAGGCTTGTAAGTACGAGGGTTTACGTTTTACCGCCGACCAGCCCCATGGGTATCGTAATCTTTCTGATACACCAGCTCTGTTCAATAACATGATTCATTATAAAAAGCAATTGTTAGGATAACAGGGCTGATTAGTTTAACAGTATGCCCTACGTTACTAAATTTTCTTGCCCAAAAATTTGAACCACCACAGGCAGAAAATGGAACAAAGCATTGCTTTAGTATTAAGCTAAAACTTTTGCTGTAACCACAAACAAAATATGTTCACGGTCTTTCTAAACAAGCCTAGGACGCTTGCTATGCTTTATGGTTATTTCGGTATCTTCTGTTTTATAAGATTGTTGTTTTCGTTTTTCTGCAAATTGTGGCATCCAATATTCTGGGTATCCAATTTTAGCTTTGAGTGGCTTAGATAAACCTTCATAAGTTAAATCATCAGAACAAGGTTTGTCAATTCCAAGTTCTTTAAATAATTTACTTCTCTCTATCACAGTTAAATTAGGTATTACTAATAATTGTTTATCCATAAACTCGACAGAATGAAATTGCTCTTTATTATTACGTAAAACTTGCACTGCATCACGCATATTATTAATTTTTTTATTATTAATAAGTTTAATTCTTTGATCTTTAAGATCTGGAACTTCTTCAATAAAAGATGAATTTAACACCTCTTTTACAATAACTATTTGTTGCCATAGTTTATTTTTAGGTTTAGATTCATCAACCACATCAATATTATCCATTTCTACATAATTACCAGTTACTGGCATGAAAACAACCCCACTTTCAATAATATAGCTGGGTTTATTTTCACGTTCTTCAGGAGGAACTATACAAGTTGTACCGGATTTATTATACAAATTAACTGTTATAGATAATTTAACCCCATTACGTTTTATTTGCAAAACCAAAGGATCACCAATATTTTTCATGCTAATTAAATGCTTATAATTAATTCTGTTTGAAAATTCTGTAGATATAGTTCCATCATCATTAACTTGTATTCCATCTATAGACATTATTACATCATGCTTTTTTAGCAGCTTATTAGCGGAAGATAATTTGTGTACTTTATTGATAACAACTCCAGTTTCATCTTTGCTGAGCTTTAAATATTTTTTGGTAATTTCATTTTTAATTTCTTGAATCTCTATTGCCAATCCTGGAAACAATGATTTATTTAAAAAATGTTTAAGAACAGGTGGTGGTATTATATACCCTAAACCTTCCCCGCAATCAGATCCTTGAAACGCAACTCCGATAACTTTTTTATTACTTAAAACTGGACCACCACTGTTACCAGGATTAATTGCAGCTGATACTTGCCCTTGTAACAACTCTACTTCGGATCCACCACTAACACTTTCTACGTAAGAACTAACTTCAATCCTAGATACTTGTCCCTCAGTAACACATAGTTCATTACCGCCCATAGGGAATCCACAAACATTTAATTTTTCCCCTACTTTAAACATTCTATCTAACAAAGATAAAGGTTTAGCTTTACTCCAAAATTTTTCTTTATCTTTAGTTATGTCTAGCAATGCTAAATCACAATCCGGCTCAATTAAAATAACTTTAGCTGAATATTTTTGTGCTTCTTCTGTAAACCGTACTTGTAAAGTTCTAGATTTACCAGCAACATGCGCGTTTGTTACTATAAAGTTTTGATTGTTATAATTAAGAATAAAAGAAGATCCTCTATGTGATGATTGTGATGGTGCAGCCCATGGTTGAGTATAATCATATTCTATGGTTGTAGCATAAACTTGCAATACAGAATTTTGGTACTCTGCAGGTAGTTGTTCTAATACACCTTTTGTTTTTTTTGTTTTAAATTTTTTTGATTTAAATGTTTTATTTTTTTGCAAATCTCTTGTTGTTTGATTACCACGAATAGCTGCTATTAAATCTTTTTGATTTTGGTATTCTTCATCTATATTGAGATTTTTTGGCATAAATATCGCTCCTTGATATTGCAGTTTAGGAATTTAACTCGATTAAAGTTTCATTTGTGTAATCTATAGAAATAACATATATATAACTTAATAAAGTATTGTGCAAGAAATACCCCACCTTGCAACTCCATTAACTTAACACAACTTCAAGCGAACTTCATGTGTTTTAAACATGTGAATTATTTGTAAAAAATGTCTAACATTTTAACAACATAGAACAAGCTCTTTTTTTGTGGTTAACAGTTTGTTCATTATCACCAACCAATGAAAATTTATTTAATCTTTTATCAAAAAACAAATTATTAAACAATCCAACAAACAGATCAGTGCAACAAGCTTGTTCACTATACAAAGACTGGAATCTAATAGCGTCTTCATGGTTCATTAATACCAAATAGCGTTGTTTAGTTGGGTCATATCCAATCTGAATTGTTATAGCTTTACCAACTGGTTGCAAATGTCTGGCTAATATTTCTGTTTTACTACCGGATGTTTTATTTTTAACAATCAAATTTAAATTAAATTGATCAGCTACTGCTCTACACTCTAAATTATCTATAAAAACATTACCCAATCTAACACCAAGACAACACAAATTTCTTTCGGCCATGCTATCCCTATGTAATATACTTTTTCTGCGCCATACTAACGAATTATAATAATGCCAGTTAAGTTTTATACGATTAGCAACTTCATTTCGTAATTCTTTGGCAGTACAAGTTGTAGAACAAACATTTTTTATTGTTAATTCATAAGCTAATACATCGTAAAAACCATTACCAAATCCATCTAAATCTTGCCATACTAAATTATCTTCCATAATATATTTTATCAAAATCAAGCCACACTTAAACCCCCTTTATCGTATAGGTATTCATATAATGTTTTTTCTATAAAATGTGTTTTATAAGAACAATAAAATAAAAAAATATGTACAAAATATTGTGGTTGGATTAGAACTACAATTTTTTAGAAACAGATAAGAAACAGAAAAAATTGTAGTAGTGGCTAGAACAATCTTTGAGTCTAGCCACTTTTTTTTAATTTGTGAGGTTAAATTTTATGCTAGCAGAACATTTTATTTATATTTCAGACAAACAACTTAATGATTTGCAAAAACTTGATTTAAGTGACAACGATTTTGCTACTATAGATTTACCTTATTACAATATTTTATGTAATAATTTATCACAATGTCATAATTTAAAAATGCTTAATCTAGGTGATCATAATATTGCTTTTTTAAGTATACAAAAATTTCGCATGCTAAGAAAAGCTTTATCAAAACTTACTAAACTAAAAATTTCATGACTATTCAGCCCTACTTTAACCACTTTTTCTATGAATATTTCAGCAGTATTATCATCAACGGAGCTGGCCATTATTGGTCAACTTCTGCAACATATAACTTTTGTAAAACAACCTAAGACTCAATACTCACGCTGGACCTAATTTAAGAGATTGATATGTAGTGTCTTGTTTTCCAGCTTCTTTAGCTTGATTCATTAGCGCAGTAATATTCTTGTCCTTTTCAAACCCTTGTTCTCTGTATACCTGTATTATCTCAGCAAAAGGCACCTCTAATATAGCACTATTTATAGCATATAAACTATTTCTATATTTTTCTGCCAATTCTGGGTTTCTATCTTTTATTTCTTGCAACTTTGGCATATATTGCTTTTCAATTACTGCAAAAACCTCTGACAGATTAGAATGAGGCTCATTAAAAAAATCCATTATTTCAAACGCTAGTTCTATAAGATTACGCTCTTCCTTGCTCATTCTTGTTAATTCTAACTTACCATTAGCTAGATCTACAATAATAGATGAGATCTCAAAAAAATAAGATAATTGTTCCATGTTAATTTTTTTACCATTACCCATAATTATCTGGTATAACGCATAGTAATCTAGTTTTTTATTTTCATCACGCAATGCAGCTTCTTTTAATGTATCAATATATTTGAGCTTTGCGGTTGCAAGCTCAAAAGCACCTACTTTCAAATTAGCAATTATTTCTTTAAAGATAGCGTTTAAAGCTATTTCATCATCATCTAAGTGGTTTTCTTGTTCAAGATATGTATAAATTTGAGAAACAGTAATAACACTTAATTGTTCTTTCAATTGGCTACAACTTTTACGATAAACATCACTGTGCGACAATTCTCTGTTCCCAGAAGAAGCTCTATCATTACAATGTTTCCAATGCTCTTCAAATGAATCAGCATATTCTTCTCTATACTCCATAAGTGCTTTTACCATAATGTTATGGTCAAGTATTGATTGATTATATTGTTGATTTGATTTTAACATAGCGATCAGTGTAATTAAATCTCTCCTTGTAGACTTCTCTATCTCTTCGTAGTGTTTACATGTACCATATTCAGCAAGTTCTATAGTCTTAGCATATGAACCAGGATCATTAATATTAAGTAATCTTATTTGTTCATAAGCAATAACATCAGCAAAAAAACTATTAACACTATTGCATAACTCAAAAAATATTCTTTTAGTAAAAATAAATATATTTTCTACATCTAAGGTAGCACTTGGCATTTCTATTACTATAGTTTTATCCTCTATGTCCCAATGCGCCCCTAAGTCCAACTTATTTATTGCCACAACAGTTAAGTTGACTGTTCGATGCAAAGTCTTTGAATCATTGATTAATTTCTTTAATTGTGTAAACAATATGTCATTAGGGTATTTATATAAAAATTCAATGGTTGATAAAATATTATGGCACAATTGATTGTCGTATTCTTCCAAATCCAACTCTGTAGTTATCAAATCACAAAATGTATATTGTTGCTTCATAGTAATATCACCTATTAATTCGATATCTTTTTTCGTTAAATTATAACCCAAAAAGGTCCAGAAAAAATGTACAAACCGCTGATAGTATACATTAGCGCTGCTTACACAAAAGAAGCCAGTTTTCACACTATGAATGCTAACTGCAATAATTAAAGGCGAATTAGCTATTAATTAATCTGGGTGCTGGTATGTATCCAACAATAGGAACCGTATTAGATGAGCTAGATGCTTCCTGATCGTTAATTAACAAATGATTATCTGCATGTATTGAGGAAGAATGTGTAAACAATGGTAAGCATGCTGAATTAACAGCAGAAATATTCTCTGTGCCACTTTTTGTTTCTATACAATGATATTCTTCTATTTCTGGATCTGGGTTATGATGAGTGTCAGGATAGACAGCGTTTTTGTTGGTTCTTGAAAGTATAGATGCATTACTTGATGATCTACTGCTAGGTAATGAATGTGGCTCAGAATGATCTCTTTCTTGCGGATCTTGCATCGGTGACATAGTAAAATTAACTTTTTTTAATATAACTCTAAACCAACGTACAGTATGATTAGCAATACATTGCATACCAGTAGCTTCATGTAATGGTAAAAGTTTAGTTTTTTCATTCATAACATCAATTAATTTACTAGCAATATGGATTCTAAGATCGCCAATATCTTGAAAATCATCATTCATTTTTTTAGCCAGTTCTAGATCCTTTACATTTAAAATATTTGTTATTATTAATAAACATTCATTACGTAATGGAAGAATACTATTGTGTTGTCTTTTGTTGTCGATAACACTTGTTGTTGTGCTATATAATGCAAAAATTATTTGCATGTTAAATGGATTTTCATGTTCTTTCTTAATAAGTAATTGTATAGTTTTACCTTTTTGAGTGTTTTGAATTTCATAAATCAATAAATTCACCAACACCTCATTTAGCAGAGAAAAATCTCCACCATACATCATATTAGCATTTACAAAATCAGTATGATAATGAAGTTGGATCTGTTTTTTTTCAGCAAAATGTTGTACTGCCTTAAACACTACATCAACAAGCATTTTTATGTTAAAAGTAGTTCTGATAAACACTGTTGTTTCAGTTTTTATAGAGTGCAATCTTAGCATGCTGTTTGTAATATTTTGAACAAGAACACTACATATCTCAATCGTTTCGGTTGCATGTTGTTGTTCTAAAGTAAGATTTGGTATAGATTTTAATGTGTTATTAGAATAGGTAATACCATGTATAAATTTATTAATTTCCGTAGCTGCATTAGCATATATTTCTATATTTTTCAAATGAAGTTTTTGTCTGGGAGACATTATTCTTGCTTGCTTAGCAATATCGGTCAGTTCTTGATGATAATTAAATTTATATTCAAGTTTTTTAATTATATAACGCAATGCTTGATAAGCTGCATAGCCAATCACGGTTAAAGATATGGAAATAGAAATATTAAGTATAATATTTCTATAACTAAAAATTATATTGTTGACGTTACCTTCTAGATAGCATGTTAAATACATAATAGAATTTACACATCCAGCGAATACTCCACTATAAATAGCTATTTGTAAATATGGTATAATATTTTTAAAACGTTTTTTTGCTGATTTGGAAATTCTAGCACTAGCAATGATAGTGTTATTAGGTTGCATATTTCATAGTCTCGATGGTTTGTTGAAATTAGAAAAGTAATTTTGTTTACTGTCTTTAGCATAGTATTTATTGGTGTTTTTGCATTAATTAATTAGAATTTTTGATAAGCCTGTTTGAAAAACATTTAAATTATTTTAAAAACCTTAACGGAATCGACATTGATGTAACTGAAGATTTAGACAATTTTTTTGACTTTTTACATAAAGAATTTACAAGACTTCTAGCGTTAGAAAATGCAGTTAAAACAAGACTAAGGTCGTTTTCTGGTTAAAGCACCCACTAAACTTTGCCACTTAGTTATATGGTGTACTATAATTCCATGTGCATGATAACAAAATAATAATAAATAATAAAATTGATCAAGGAGGATTGATGCCTATCCAAACATATGCTGTGCTAGCTAGAGAAACATATCATTTAGACGAACAAAATCTTAAGCACGAATTACCTCCCAGTTGGTCTATTGCAAAGATAGATATAACTAATGATGTATGGGGTAATTCTTATGCAGTTTTTATGAATAATGAATCAAAAGAAATAGTTCTAGCTGTTAGAGGTACGGCCAATGTAGTTAATATTATTACCGACATTGGACTAGCATTATCAAGACTTGGAGACGATAAATTTATACCGCCAGGACAAGAAGAATTAGATGCTGTAGCACATAAAATTTTGACTTCAGATAAAGTCTGTAACCAAAATTATAACTTTAAAATTATCGGTTATTCTCTTGGCGCGATTATGGCAGAATTATCTGCAGTTAAATTAGGCATAGAATGTATAACTTTTGAAAGCCCAGGTTCTTTAGATATTATGAAACAATACCCTGCTGAACAATATCCTGAAAAAAATTATCATTTAATAACAACTTATTTAGGTGCTCCTAATGCTATCAATACTTTAAACGCCCATGCAGGATCTATATTTAGAATGTATTTGCCTCATCATAAAGCTTTCAATGTTCAGTATACTATGGGTTGTTTATCGAATACACTTATAGGCAACTATGTTTATAAAGTTTCCTCTAATGTTATCTCATACATTCCTTTTTTGAATAATCGAGTTAGTAATGCAGTAGCTAAACAGCTTGATCCAAGAGGGTTATTTTCTGCTATAGGATTAAAATTAGGTTTTACTCCTTTAATTTGGTATGAAGATATAGCTTGGTTGGTAGAGCAACACAGTATAGTAAATATAGAGCGTTATTTATTAAATTCTGGAGAAGTTTCTAAAATGGATTCTTGGCCAACAACAGTGTTAATTACAGTACCAGATGCAATAAAAGAAACTAAAATACTAGGGTTTAGTAGTTATTTTTCACCATTACAGTCATTACAAAAAGATAAGCCTGGAATTAGGGATATTTTTGATAAAGATGAAACAAAAGAAGCTCAAATTAATCGTATACCTGGGTATATAGAAAATAAATTTAGTACAGCTTCTTCTCGGCCGAGTTAATGGGTGGATTTAAATCCACTCGGCAGCTAACGTGCTGTCACCATAAGCTTATAATTGTGCATAATCCAAATAATTCATAAAACAGAAAAAAAATTTAAATATTCTTTTAATTTTTTTTTCTAAAATACGATGCGTGTATTTAATCGGATGTTTCATCAAACCAACCTCATGACATGCTAGCAGCTGGTGGTTTACCATGGATTGGGGCATGATGTTTAATTTTATCAAGGTTATTTAAAATTTCCTGAGGTGTAGTGCTAGGTTTATCTATAACTTCTTTATAAAGAGCTACTAATTCTTGCGTAACCTTGGTATTAGCAGCAGGATCAGCAGCTTTGTCTATAAATGCCTGAACTGCTTGTTTAGTGCCATCATTAGGATCATCATTAAATTTAGGTGTAAGCCCTACCGCTTTACCAAACAAATAAAGTTTTATTGCAACATCTTCTCTACCTTTGCAATTATCAATAGTAAAGGTTCCGGAAGTAGAACATTTTTTAGCATGTAAAACCATTTGCGCTAATGCTATATCTTCTTGAACAATATTTGCTGTTTCTAAAGTAATATTAATTTTTGATTTTGCTGGATCATGAACTACTTTAGCAAGAAAATCTTCTTTAGGTTTGCCTGGTGTAGTAGTGTCTATTACTTTAATATCAAATTCATTCGGTTTTTTGGTTGCTTTTAATTGTTTATCTTTATAATGATCTGGGTGGTTTACTACATTCCAGAAGCGAACTGTATTGTCGGAATCTAGTGGTTTATCAACAACTTTTGTCATTTTTTTAGTAATATAATCTAAGGTTCCCTTATCTATTGAAGTACCAGAAGCAGAATATTTTGCCGCGATCTTTTGTAGTTTTCTATCTATATCTTTTTTCAAATCATCATCAGATTTATCACCTTTTCTATTAATTATTTTTTCTCGTAACAATTGCAAATCGTGTGCTATTTTTGGTTCTTTATTAACAAGCACAATAAATTTATTTACTCTTTCTATTTTGTCAGCCTCTTTTGTAGAAAATTTATCAAATTCAGCTGGAGTAAATGTACTTTTTGTATCAAGATTTGGTTTTTTAGCAGATTTTGTAAGCATGCCCATAGCAAATGTTAAAGCAGATATAGGTTTTGTTTTTTCGGCTGCGCCAATAGCAAAATCTGCTTTTTTATAAAAAGATTTTAATTGTTTTTCATCTAATTTAGCGGTTGGGTGATTTTGGCGCAATGCATCTTCTTGGGTTTGTATATCATACTTAAGAGCAGTGATTTTTTCAGGTGTGGCAGCTTTAATTAAAATTGGGAGTTGGGTTAATGCAGCGGTAACTTTTTGGTTGAAATTTGTTATGGCAGCTTGAGCTGTAGGGTCGGCTGCTACTTGTGCAGTACGTAAATCAGCTGCTGTAGTAAATCTTTGCAATTCGCTATCTAAATCACCAGCTTTTAATCCATATTTTTTTGTAGGATCTTCTAAATCTTTTTTGCTAGCTTCTAGTTTTTGCCTAATAGCATTAATCGCTATAGCATCAAGAGCACTAGCAAGTCCTGCTATCGCTGTAGTAACTTCACCACCAAATCTACCACGTGCTGCTTGGGCTGCCGCTGTTGCATCTTGTGGTACTTGTTGTAATCGTTGTTGTTCTGCTGTAGTAAATCTTTGCAATTCGCTAT